>OJLC01000017.1_pt1 | contig 90845 bp, 78 predicted proteins | sample 1596841 | NCBI WGS metagenome assembly OJLC01 (sample SAMEA3904705, study PRJEB24821) | metagenome | biome: Builtin; feature: hospital; material: surface | place: USA | collected 2013-09-25 | reverse complement strand
ATCTACACCTAAGCCTTCGTCGGCAGCGTCAGATGTGTATAAGAGACAGGGCGTAGACTAAAACTACCCGGCTCCCTACAAGAAGCCACCCTAAAGGAAGCCAGCACAATCAGGAGGACTCCATGAAAACCCACGATATTCTGCGTGACGCCGCCAGCCGCCCCGGCATCGAGGCCGCCGTAGCCGTCAAAGGGCTATCAGCGGAGGCGCTCAACGCCCACCCGTGCGGGCACCCGAACTCTATCGCCTGGCTGCTCTGGCACGCCGGACGACAGATGGACATGCAGCTTTCTGCTCTGAACGGTCAGCCGCAGGTCTGGGAGGCTCAGGGCTTCAGGGAACGTTTCAACCTGGGCGAGCTTGGCGACACCATAGGTTACGGCCACACCCCCGAGCAGGCACGCTCCATCGTGGTTGCAGATTCTGCCCTGCTGGTGGAGTACCTTGTGGCAACCGGCGAGGCGCTCGCGGCCTACGCGCAGACGCTGAGCGAGGCTGATTTGAGCGAGGTTATTGACCGTTCGTGGACTCCGGCGGTGACTCGCGGTGTGCGCCTGGTCAGCCTGATTGACGACGCAGCCCAGCACGTAGGCCAGGCGGCGTACGCGGCGGGTATTCTCGCGGCACAGGATTTCGCGGCGCAGGGATAGAATTTCACGCCCGCTAGAGGGGAACGAAAAAGCGGTGGCGCCTCGGACACAACCAGCCCGAGACGCCACCGCCCGGTTGCGGGCAACCCCGATAACACCGCGAGCAGATAATATTTCGGCGAGAAGATAACGGACTGTTATCTGCTCGCGCATCTTGTGTCTTGTTTCGCCTCGGTTACAGCGTTCTTACCCGTGATAGAATCCACAGTATTATGAGACGCACCACAGACCCTTCGCCTGAGCACCCTGAATCACCTGCGTCGCGCATTCCAACAAACACACCAGACGCGACCGCAAAACCCACATCAGCAACGCCGCTGAACGCACGCGGGCAGCTCACGCTCCTGACCGCGCAGGTTTCTGATGCTCTTGCGTCCAGTATCCAAGCTATCGCCATGCCCCTGCTGACCTACGGCGCCACCGGCGACCTCGCCCACTCCGCTATCGTCATGGTCGTCGAGGCAGTCCCCGTCATCCTCTTCGCACCATTCGCAGGCGCTATCGCCGACAAATTCAACCGCAAAACCCTCACCGTCAGCTTCAGGCTCGCCAGCGCCGCCCTACTCATCGCATCCCCAGCCCTCTACGCCGCCGCAGGACTACCCGCCTTCCTCACCATCGCATTCCTCGTCTCAACCTTCGGCACCTTCTCATCCCCCGCAGCCTCCGCCGCCATGCCCTCCCTGCTCGGCGACGACTACCAAAAATACATGGCACGCCGCGGCAGCCTCATCTTCCTCGCCCAAACCCTCGGCCCCACCATCGCAGCCGCCGTCGCATCCTTCACCACCCCAGCCCTCGCCGTCGGATTCGCAGGCACCCTCAACCTGCTCGCTGCCCTCACCGTCGCCACCATACGCAACTACGACCTCACCCACGCCGAACGCACCGCCACCGTGCAGGAACACCACACCGGCAGACTCCTGCGCGAAGGCGCCGCCTACACCGCACACAACCCCATCGTGCGCGGTATGCTCACCTTCTGGTTCCTCTCCATCGCCGCCGTACCCATCACCACCCTGCCCATGCTCGAATACCTCACCCGCGGCCTCGGGCACGACTACACCGCCTTCGGAATCGCAACTTCCGTCTACGCCGCCGGATGCGTGATCAGCTCCTGGCTTTCAGCCAAACTCGGCGTCGGTACAGGCGCCGGGCGGGTGCGTATGACCAAACGCGGGTGGATGTGCATCTCCGGACTCGGCTACGGCGCCGTTTGTCTGAGTATGGGACTACACCCGGCGCTGTGGGCGGTACTCGTGCTCTGGTTCATCTGGGGCATGTTCTACGGACCCGAAGAAGTGCTCGGGCAAGTCCTCTTCGCAGACGCTATCGACGAACACATGCGCGGGCGCGTCTACAGCTTCATGGGTGTGGTTTTCTCCCTAGCGGGTATGGTCGGGTACCTCATCACCGGATGGGCGGTACCAGCGTTCGGCGCGATCAACACCATTGTTACCGGAGGGGCACTCTTCATCATCGCCACCGTATTCACGTTCATTCTCGGCCCGACTGCGCGAGCGATACGGGCGCAGGAATCGCGGAATGAGGCAAAGAGCCGTGCGGGTGCATGACTGTGCTCTGTATATCGCCTCGGGGCATCATCGCCTCACCTCCGCCACGTTGCGGGCAACCCTGATAACACCGCGAGCAGGTGATTTTTGGCCGAGCATGCAGGAAAAATACTACCTGCTCGGCCAAAAATCACCTGCTCGCGCCCTAGTGTTATGTATCTGCTCGCGGACTTGGGATAGGAATGAGCGCTTGACCCGAGAAACCTACCCGCGCTTCAGCAACGTCATAACCTCATAGTGGTCCGTATGCGGGAACATGTCCAGCACACGGCCCTGCACCGGCGCATACGAGGGCATACGCTCCAGATCCTTCGCCAAAGTCACCGCGTTACAGCTCGAATACACCACACGGTCAATACCCGAACCCTCAATCCACGCACACAAGCTCTCACCAATACCGCGGCGCGGCGGATTCACCACCAGCATCTGCGGCACCGCGCCCGAAGACACCGCGAACTCCGGCGCATCCTGAGCCGAAAAGTCCACGCCCTCCAGACCGTACTCAGCGACCGTGCGCTGTGCCGAAGCAACCGCCTCCGCACTAATCTCAATGCCCGTCACCGAGCCGCCATCCATCACCGAAGCGGCATGCAGGGCAAAACCGCCCACACCGCAGTACAGATCCCACAGCGAGCGCGGAGCCACCTCACGCACCCACTCACGGCCCTGCGCATACATCGCCTCAGCGACCTTCGTGTTCGTCTGGAAGAAGCTCTGCGGACGCAAATGCAGGGTCAGGTCATTCACCTGCATCGGCAGGGTCTGACGCTCCGAGAGAATAATCTCCTCATCACCCTCAACGCGCGCCACCGGCTCACGCAGCAGGTTCACCGACAGCACTGCCAGGTTCGGCAGCCGCTCCTGTAGCCAGCCCATCTGGCGGCGAATCGGCACCAGAAGCTTCTTCGAACGCAGCACGAAACGCACCATCAGCTCACCCGCCGCCGAAGCAGTCACCAGAATATTCTTCAGCTCACCGCGACGGTTCGGAATGTCATAAGGGGTCAGGTCTGCACGCTGAATCAGCTCACGCAGCACCGGTATAGCCGCCTGAATCGGCTCCATATAGAGCGGGCATTCGCCAAGATCAGTGGAGGCACCCGTGCGGTAATCCACGATGCCGAGGGTCGGGTTCTTCGCCGAACCGCCCACCACGAGCTTCGCCTTGTTGCGGAAGCCCGCCTCCGCACTGGTCACCGGGTCCAGCCACTGTAGCTGCGGGTAGTTAGCGAGCAGGGCGCGGGCATGCTCCTGCTTCGCCTGCACCTGCGCGGTGTAGGCGGTCTCAATGCTGGGGCAGGAGGAGCAGAGGTCATCACGAAAATAGGCGCATTCCATAAGGAGCCATTCTACCGCCTCCACCGCCGGGACAGGACGCACGGGCACACAAAAGCGGGGGCGGCCACCCTTCATGGGTAGCCGCCCCCGCCTCATACGGATGCGGTGTGATTATGCCGGGTTAGTTTCCAGCGGCATCTCACCACCGAAGGTCACTTCGTGCCCTTCGGATTCCATAACTTTTTGCCCCATCAGGGACAAAAAGTTATTACATCATTCCGCCCATTGCGTCCGCACCGGGAGCAACCGCGCCAGCGGGCTCCGGCTTGTTCGCAACAACAGCCTCAGTGGTCAGGAACAGACCAGCAATAGACGCAGCGTTCTGCAGAGCCGAACGGGTCACCTTCACCGGGTCAGCAATACCAGCAGCCATCAGGTCCTCGTACTCGCCGGTCGCAGCGTTCAGGCCGGTACCAGCAGGCAGGGAACGAACGCGGTCAACCACAACGCCCGGCTCCAGGCCAGCGTTAGCAGCAATCTGCTTCAGCGGTGCATCAATAGCCACGCGCACAATGTTCGCGCCGGTAGCCTCGTCACCGGTCAGCTCCAGCTTGTCGAAGACCTTCACGCCAGCCTGAATCAGAGCAACGCCACCACCGGGGACGATACCCTCCTCAACAGCAGCCTTAGCGTTACGCACAGCATCCTCAATGCGGTGCTTGCGCTCCTTCAGCTCAACCTCAGTTGCGGCACCAGCCTTCAGCACAGCAACGCCACCGGCGAGCTTAGCCAGGCGCTCCTGCAGCTTCTCACGGTCGTAGTCAGAGTCGGAGTTAGCGATCTCTGCGCGAATCTGAGCAACGCGACCCTCGATAGCCGCTGCGTCGCCTGCACCCTCAATGATGGTGGTCTCGTCCTTGGTCACAACGACCTTGCGAGCGGAACCGAGCATATCCAGGGTTGCTGCGTCCAGGGACAGGCCAACCTCTTCGGTAATGACCTGGCCACCGGTCAAGATAGCGATATCAGCCATCTGAGCCTTACGGCGGTCACCGAAGCCCGGAGCCTTCACAGCAACAGACTTGATGGAGCCGCGCATCTTGTTCAGCACCAGCAGAGCCAGAGCCTCACCCTCAACGTCCTCAGCAACAATCAGCAGCGGCTTGCCGGACTGCATGACCTTCTCCAGGACGGGGACGAGGTCCTTCACGTTCGAAATCTTCTGGTTCACAACCAGGATGTAGGGGTCCTCCAGGACTGCTTCCTGACGCTCCGGGTCGGTCACGAAGTAACCGGACAGGAAGCCCTTGTCGAAGCGCATACCCTCAGTCAGTTCCAGGTGCAGACCGAAAGTGTTGGAGTCCTCAACGGTGATGACGCCTTCCTTGCCGACCTTCTCCATTGCCTCAGCAATGAGCTTGCCGATCTCGGCGTCGCCAGCGGAAATAGATGCGGTTGCGGCAATCTCTTCCTCGGTCTCAACTTCCTTCGCGGAGGAGAGCAGAGCCTCGGTCACAGCCTCAACAGCCTTCTCAATGCCGCGCTTGAGGCTCAGCGGGTCAGCGCCAGCAGCCACGTTGCGCAGGCCCTCGCGAACCAGTGCCTGAGCCAGAACGGTAGCGGTGGTGGTACCGTCACCTGCGATGTCGTCAGTCTTCTTAGCAACTTCCTTGACGAGCTCCGCACCAATCTTCTCGTACGGATCCTCCAGCTCGATTTCCTTCGCGATCGAGACACCGTCGTTGGTGATGGTGGGGGCGCCCCACGCCTTCTCCAGCACAACGTTGCGGCCGCGGGGGCCGAGGGTCACCTTCACTGCATCGGCGAGGGTGTTCAAACCGCGCTCAAGGCCGCGGCGTGCCTCTTCGTCAAAAGCAATGAGCTTTGCCATAAGTGTCCTCCTGGACGATCGGATTTTTTCCTTCACCCCTGCGGGTGCGGTACATCTAAAATCGGGTGGCTGCCCCTCCACAACACCCCCGTTACGGAGGCGCGGGCAGAGCAGGGCATAAAGCACCCGAACGCTACATCAATTGTGGCACCCGCACCGGCATGGAGCAAACGTTTAAGCCCAAGGTTGAAGGGTTAATCGCCCAGTGCTTAATCTGCGCTCATCAACCCCGCCAAAAGGGGCGTTAAAAGCATCAACCCCACCCGGCGCATCAGTGGAATTGCGCGGATGGGGTTGAACAGAAGTCGTTATGGTTGAAACAGCTGGCGCGGGCTTAGATTCGAGGGCTTAGACTCGCGGGCTTAGGATCACCCGGGCAACCGCCTGAACCTATTCCGCGGCAGTAGCGGAGCCGGTGTAATCCGACGACAGAATCACGATGACCTCGTGGTTGCCCATCTGTACATCGGAAGTTGCCTGACGCACCTGAGTAATACCCAGCTTCGAGGCGATGCTCTGCGCCTGCGACTGGTAGCCCTCAGCGTAGTAGACCACGCTGGTTGCCGGTGCCACACCCGTGTAGTTTGCCGTCTCGTTGATGGTGTAGCCGGTCAGCAGAGCCGCCGCACGGGATGCACTACCCGCAGGAGCCGCCGCATTGTAGACCGCCACAGAGATGGACTCAGCCAGACCGGTCTTCGTAGCACTTGCCGAAGCGGAAGCCTTAGCCGGCGCAGAGGACGCAGAGGCGCTTGCGGGGGCGGAGCTACTTTTCGCGGTGGACGCCGAATACTGCGGGGAGGCGGTGCGCGGCGCGTACACGTACATTGCGCCGCCGATGAGCAGACCAACTACGCCTGCAGCTACCAGGGGGATGGCGCCCTTGGGGCTCTTTGCCGGGTCAGCATTGACCGCGCGGTAGGTTCCGCGGCGGGCGGTGTTTTCGTCTACCTCGTCAAATTCGTCGCGGGGGTAGCTCATTTATCCTCATTTCACGGGTCTCTGTTTACCGGCTGGTACCGTACCACCCTGCCTGGCGCATGGGCTGACGCATCGCGCGGCTGCGGAAGGCGCGGTCTTGGTTTTCTAGTACCTAGAGTACCGTCTCATCTAGCGAGAACCAACGTGAACGCCCCGCAACCGGCTGTGAAAGAGACGGACACCGCACAGTGTTCAATCTCTGGTTGAACTTGAGGTGTGCGGGGTTGAAAGCAGGAGTTGGAGAGCTCGCACGGCTCCCCCAGTTTGAGCCCCTAGTCAGCGTCTCGGCGGGCGCGCAGAACGTCGATCATCTGCGGCGCTGCGGCGCGTACCCGCTCATCATCCAGCATCACGTTCAGGCGCTGGTAGTAGGCAATCGGGGTGAATCCGGCGGCGATAATCGCCTTCTCTTTGGAGCCCTGGTGTTTGAAGCGGCGGCGCTCCACCTCAAGGATGCGGCGCTCCACCGGGGTCAGGCCACCGGGTTGGTTCTCTACTTCCGGCTGGTTCTGTACTTCCGGCTGGTTTTCTACTTCCGTCTGGGTCTCAGCGGTTTCAGCGCGTTCCTGTTCTGACACGTTCCCTCCTGTCTGCAGCTCGTCTGCCGCGGCTGGCGTCTCCTAGCGCGTGTATCCGTCATCCCCTAGTCTAGAGGAGGACCTCAGTCTAGAAGAGAAACTCAGTCTAGAAGAGAAACGTTCATCCCGCGCCCGGTTCCGTCACCGTCCGGGTTGCATCAGCACCAGGAGATTCCCGAGGAGATTCATGAACCAGCCCCTCAGTAGCATTATGAGCGAGGATTGGGCGGCAGCACTTGCCCCCGTCGAAGAGCAGATTCACGCCATGGGCGCTTTCCTGCGTGAGGAGCACGCGGCGGGGTACCGTACTTTCCCGCCTGCTGCCGATATTTTCAATGCGTTCCGCCGCCCGATGAGCGGGGTGAAGGTCCTCATTATTGGTCAGGACCCCTACCCTACTCCGGGCAATGCGATGGGTCTGTCGTTCTCGGTGCACCGCGGTATGCCGTTGCCTCGTTCGCTGAACAATATTTACAAGGAACTTGAGGACGATCTGGGTATTGCCCCGGCTGATCACGGTGACCTGTCCTGCTGGGCTGATGAGGGTGTCATGCTGCTCAACAGGGTTTTGACGGTGCGCGAGTCTGATGCGGGTTCGCACCGCGGTAAGGGTTGGGAGGAAATCACCGAGTGCGCTATCCGTGCACTGGTGGCGCGTAACCAGCCGCTGGTTGGCCTGCTGTGGGGTGCGGATGCGCGCAAGTGCGCACCTATGTTGCAGCCGTACCCGAGCGTGGAGTCGGCACATCCCTCGCCACTGTCTGCTCGCCGTGGTTTCTTTGGTTCGCGCCCGTTCTCGACCGTAAATTCCCTGCTGGTGCAGCAGGGGGCGGAGCCGGTGGATTGGACGGTCCGCTAGGCGCAGCACATGAGCCAGTATGAGAGCTGGCGCAATGGGCGTAGTGAAGGGGCGGTAGCTTGTGAGTTCACCTCGCAGGCTACCGCCCCTTCCCAACATCCAATATATGCAATATTGGCTATATACCCTTGAAAAAGGGCTAAGAATCAGCCGGTTCCACGTTTCGCGGAGTCGTAAAACGCTGTAGTGCATACTGCATCGTGTAATTACCCAACGCAACACCCGAAGCCATCGCCACCACAATCGAAACCGCCGTAATCATATTCTGCATACCCAGAATCACGTCCGTCTCAACCGTCAACAAATACATGCCGCGGAAGAACGACAGACCCGGTAGCAAGAACGTAATCGCCGGAATCGAGAAGATCGCCTGAGGCACATGCAGACGGTACGCAAAATACGTGCTCAACGCACCAATCACAACCGCCGCACACGCCGTCGGACCGCGACCAGTACTCGGGCCAGCCAGCAGCTCATAACCGTAATACGCCGCCAGACCGCAGCCCGTAATGACCATCAGCCACCCGACCTTCACCAGCTTCGTCTGCAAGGTAATCGCAAAGGTCGCAATCGCCACCAGGAAGAAGAACGACGCCACCAGCGGGGTTGTCGGCTCAAAACGCAACTGCTCAATATCCAGGGTCGGGCCGTTGAAAATATTGATCGCGCTCACCGCGGTCGCAATGCCAACCACCAGACCCAAGAAGCTCATGCCCGTAGACACGAAACGACCCGCAGCCGTCACCGGGAAGCCATTAATCGCGTCCTGTACGGCACCCACCAGACGCGGAGTCGGCAAGAACATAATCATGCCCGCAGCCACCACCAGAGGCGCCGAAATCGCCTCCCCCTGACGCTGCAACACCGAAAGAATGGATCCCTCACCGCCCAGCCAAATCGCCAAGAAGGTCATCAGACCCGCACTAGCAGCCATACGAAAGAACGCCGGAATACCAATCGAACTCAACCACTGAATCAGCAGGTACACCGGAATAAAAATAATCGCCGCACTCAACGCCGTCGCAAAACTTGCACCCAGCGCCGCCGTTAGGGTTCCGGCACACGCCAGGTTCGCCAACCACACCACCAGAGGCGGGAACGGCTTGGGTCGGTGGGTAATCTGGTTCAGCTTCAAATCAGCCATTTCCAGGGTCATACCACCGCGAGTAATCTTGTAGATTAGGCCGTACACCTCAGAAAGCGCCTCGTAGTTCTCCGTAGAGGAACGCACCACACGCACCAGGGTGTGCGTAAAGCGCTCCTCAGCGTTCGCATTGCGCTTGGCGATGCGGGACTCCATGTAAATATCGGGGTCCGAAGTGTAGTTGATGGTCACCGACTGGTTCGTAATGTCGACTTCCACAGAGTCCAGCCCGTACGCCGAAGAGACCGCAATAATCGCCGAGTCCACGTCCATTGCATCCGCACCGTAGTGGAACATCGCCTCCGCCAGGCGCAGGGTGAAGTTCAGAGTATCGCGGGCGTACTCCTTCTCACGGCGGAACGCCTCACGGCGCTCATGCTCCTCAGAGCGGATCGTCGGCACGAACTGGCGCTGCGCGATGCGCTGGGCACCGCGCGGGGCGGCGGGTGCCGCCTCCTCAGTGCGCACGAAGGAGCGGAAGCGACGCGAACCCCAGCGACCACCGCTACCGCGCCCAAACAGGCCGCGAGAGCCGCCCTCAACCAGCGGTACGGAGGTGGTGGGCATCGAGACAGGCCCGGTCTTCGGCATTGCGGTAGGTTCCGCACCGTAGCGTCGGGCTGCGTGAGAGTTGGGCACCTGCGGAATCATGCCGGTCATGGGCACCGGCTGGGAGGGGCGGGTCAGCGCCGCCTCGGTCACCAGGTTGCTGGAGGTGACGGGGTTCGGTTCCTCGCGGTATGCGTCCAGGTCGTCGTCAGGTACGAGGGAGGGGTCAATGACGGTGCGCGCACCGTGGCCGTTAGGGATCGGCTCGGGATCGCTGGCGGGCTCTACCTCCTGCGAGGTGATGCCCATATCCGCTGCGGCTTCCTGCAGTACCTCGCTGACAGCTTCAGCAGCGACGGTACCCTCCGAGCTCTTCGTGGAGGCGGTCTGCTGAGCCAGCACGCGGCGCAATTTCTCGTCGGTGACCTGATCTAGCGAAACCAGGGGAAAACCGCGTTTACCGGCAATGTAGCCCGCGGTGGTGTTCTGCTCGCTTCCTTCCGTTGCGGCAGTATTTGCCTCGCCTGCATGCGAAGCTTCCCGCGGTTTGGATTCCGCGGGGGTGTTCCTCGATTCTGCCAATGTCCCTCCCAGATAGACAGTGCCTTTTTAGTCTAACAAGGGCACGATTCTGCGGTAGCACTGGGACGCAGAAATATCACTTTTCTGACCGGTGGTTTTGCACGCAAAAAGCGCACTGCGTAACCAACACCAAATATCTTCATCGATATGTAGAGAAATCCGGGGCGCTACTGTACAGAAGATATTTGGGGATATATTTTTGGAGCTATTTCCGAGGGAAAATAAAGGTTATATATACATTAAGATTTAGCAGAGAAATATTCCCCATGCCCCACTTACAACTCAATAAAAAATGAATTATTCATAATAAAAAAATATCCCGCCACCGAAGTGACGGGATATTCACGCTTTAAGGCTGTAGCCTTCACAGCATCTGAAGCGCACCGCTCGGGGCCACCTCAGAGGCGAAAGTCAATTACTCAGCGTCGTGGTCGGTCTCGAGGATCTTAACCAGCGAGTCCAGAGCCTCTTCAGCACCTTCGCCCTCAGCGCGCAGGACAACAACGTCGCCGTGCTTTGCACCCAGGGACATCAGGGACAGAATCGATGCAGCGTCCATAGCCTCATCTGCGGGCTCGCCCTTAGCTGCGATGGTGACCTCGACGGGGAGGTCGCCAGCTGCCTCAGCGAAGATAGCTGCCGGACGTGCGTGCAGGCCAACACGGCTTGCAATAGTGGCTTCGCGCTCTGCCATTATGTTTCTCCTTTGATCAAGGAACCGAAAATATATCAGTACCTATTCTAAATGAACGGGGCGCTTCAGGACCCGCCCTTACTCTATAAATTGTACCGTTCAGCCATACGCTAACAAGTACCAAAAATGCCGGATGCAGAAATAAAACTCTACACCCGGCATTTTCATGGACTCAGGCACCGCCCAGCACACCCCACCAAGGAGCGGCTGGCAACCCCGAAATCGTTTTAAGGCTTAGAGGCCCAGCTCATCCAGAATCGGCAGAGCCTTGCGTGCGCTCTCCTTCGCCTCAGCAGAAGAAATCTGCTGCAGAGCGATAGCCGCAATCTGCTGTGCCTTCTCCTTAGTCACGGACTTCAGAACCGCAGCCACAGCGGGAATAGCACCAGCGTTCATGGACAGGGTGTCAACACCCAGACCAATCAGAACAACAGCCAGAGCCGGGTCAGCCGCAGCCTCACCACAGACGCTCACGTACTTCTTCTTACCCGCGGTGACCGATGCACGCTGAGCACCCTCAACGGTCATCTTAATCATCTTCAGCACAGCAGGCTGCCAGGGGTTGTTCAGGTGTGCCAGGTCGCCCAGCAGACGGTCAGCCGCCATGGTGTACTGGGTCAGGTCGTTGGTGCCGATGGACACGAAGTCGACCTCGCCCAGGATTGCCTCAGCGTTCATCACAGCTGCGGGGGTCTCAACCATCACACCGTGAACGGGCAGGCCAATCTCCTTGAGCATGTTCGCGAAGTTGCGAGCCTCGGAGGTGGTCGAAATCATCGGAGCCATAACCCAGATGTCAGCGTCGGAGTCCTCAGAAGCAGCCTTGATAGCCTCCAGCTGGCGGGTCAGAACGCCCGGAACAGTCCAGTCGGTACGGAAACCGCGAACACCCAGTGCGGGGTTCTCCTCGGGGTTCACGTTCAGGAACGGCAGGGGCTTGTCAGCGCCAGCGTCCAGGGTACGAACCACAATGTGCTTGCCGGGGAATGCGTCAAACACGGACTTGTAGGTCTTAGCCTGAGTCTCAATGGAAGGCTCAGAGTCGTGGCCCAGGAAGCCGAACTCGGTGCGCAGCAGGCCAACACCCTCAGCCTTTAGGCTTGCAGCCTTCTCAGCGGACTTGCCGTCACCAACGTTTGCGTACAGCTCAACGCGGGTGCCGTCAGCCAGCACGCCCTGACCGTCGAAGTCAGCGACGGGCTTACGGTTTGCGTACTTGATTGCTGCCTCACGGTCAGCGTCGGTGGGCTCGGTGTCAACGATGCCTTCGTTGGATTCCACGTAGACGATGGTGCCGTCAGCAATCTCGGTCACGCCCTTAGCCGCCACAATAGCGGGCAGGCCCAGGCCGCGAGCCAGAATAGCGGTGTGTGCCTGGGGGCCACCGTCAGAGGTAATCAGAGCGATAACCTTCTCGGGGTCCAAGGTCGCGGTATCAGCCGGTGCCAGGTCAATAGCAGCCAGGATGAACGGCTCGTCAGAAACGGGGATGCCGGGGGCCTGCTGACCGGTCAGCTCAGCAACAATGCGGGCACGCACGTCGTGGATGTCGGTGACGCGCTCAGCCATGTAGCCGCCCAGGGCAGCCATCTGGTCAGCGAAGGAGGTTGCAGCCTCCCAAATTGCGCGCTCGGGCGCCATCTCCTGGCTCTCAACCAGCTTGATAGCGCTCTTGATGAGTGCACGGTCGGTAGCCATCTGAGAGGTAGACTTCAGAACAGCCTTGCCGTCACGGCTAGCGTGCTCTGCACGAGCGAGCAGGTCTTCCTTCACGCGGACCGATGCGTCCTTAATGCGCTGCGCTGCAGCCTCAGCGGTCTCGCCGCTCAGACGCAGACCGTCCTTGGGTTCCTCGATGGGCTTAGGCATCTGAAGAACGGGGCCAATAACGCGGCCGGCGTATACGCCGACGCCCTTGTAGGTAGTCATAAATTCATGTCCTATCTGTGGTTTGTCTACAGTGTAACGTGTTTTTTCACGCTCACGCCTGCAAACAGACGATCAAATGAAGGTGAGGTTATACGGCCTTTATGCGGATGCCTTAGAGCGGGCACCCAGGGACTTCAGCACCACGTACAGCAGCGCCGAAACAACGGTACCGGCAACAACAGCCGCCAGGAACATCAGCGGGTTCTGCGCCAGACCAATAATCCAAATACCACCGTGAGGAGCCGGGGAAGCCACGTGCGCACCCATGGAGATTGCACCGGCAATAGCGCCACCAACAATGGTTGAAGGAATCACGCGAGCCGGGTCAGCCGAAGCGAAGGGAATAGCACCCTCAGAGATGAAGGATGCACCCAGCAGCCACGCAGCCTTACCGTTCTCACGCTCGTTCTCATTGAACAGCTTGGGGCGCAGGGTGGTTGCTAGAGCCATAGCCAGCGGCGGAACCATACCGGAAATAATGACGGCAGCCATGATCTCCTGGTTCACGGTCGCACCCGAGGACAGGCCAGCGGTTGCGAAGAGGTAAGCAGCCTTGTTGATGGGGCCACCCAGGTCAGAAGCCATCATGGCACCCAGGATCAGACCCAGCAGCAGAGCGGAACCACCAGACATGGAGGTCAGCCAATCCTGCAGGGTGGTCATAACCCAAGCCAGGGGCGCACCGAGCAGCAGGTACATTGCCAGGCCGGCAACCAGAGAAGTCACCAGCGGGGTGATAACCACGGGCATCATCGAGCCAAGCCAGCGGGGCAGCTTCAGGGTGCCCAGAGCGTACGCAATCAGACCGGCGAGAATACCGCCAACAATACCGCCAAGGAAGCCCGCATTCACGGCAAGAGCCACCGAACCGGCGATGAAGCCCGGAGCAATACCGGGACGCTGAGCCAAACCGTACGCAATGTACGCGGCAAGAGCCGGAACCATCAGGCTCAGGCCGAAACCACCGATGGTCTGCAGAACAGCACCCAGGTACAGGGTCCAGTGCACGTCACCGAGGTTGAACAGGGTTGCCGAGTCAAGAATCGCCTTGGTGTTCACATCGCCAAGGTTCGGCACCGTAATTGCCTCGAAAACGAAGCCCAGGGCGACCAGAATACCGCCGGCAGCAACGAACGGAATCATGTAGGAGATACCGGTCATCACGGCCTTGTAGATGCGCGAGCCCCAAGCGCCTTCGGTAGCGCCTGCGCTGTCCTCACCGCTGGATGCGGCAGCGGCAACGCGTGCACCGTTGGGGTTCTCAGCCTCAGCCAGAGCCTCCGCAATCATTTCCTTAGGCTCGTCAATACCGCGCTTGACGGGAGACTCAACGAAGGGCTTACCCGCGAAGCGGTTACGCTCACGCACGTTCACGGACACCGCAAAAATCACGGCGTCTGCGGCGTCAATATCAGCCTGAGTCAGCTTCTCATTACCCGAGGAGCCCTGAGTCTCAACCTTCAGGTCGTAGCCGAGCTCTTCAGCAGCGTACTTGAGCGCGTCCGCAGCCATGTAGGTGTGAGCAATACCGGTGGGGCACGCGGTTACAGCGACAATCTTCTTCACCGGAGCCGAAGCAGCGGGGGTTTCCTGAGCGGAGGCGGCAGCTGCGGCGGGTGCAGCCTCGGCGGGCTTGGCCTCTGCCTTCTTCTCGCCCACGCCGAGTGCACCGTTGACCAGCTCAACAATCTCTTCAGCCGAGGAGGCTTCGCGCAGGGACGCGGTGAAGCTCTTCTTCATCAAGGAGCGTGCCAGGGTGGAGAGCAGCTTCAGGTGGGCCTGGTCAGCGCCATCGGGTGCAGCGATGAAGAAAATCAGGTCGGCGGGGCCGTCCTTTGCACCGAAGGACACTGCCGGGTTGGGGCGTGCCATTGCCAGGGTCGGCTCGGTGACGGCGGCACTGCGGCAGTGCGGAATCGCAATACCGCCGGGGATACCGGTGTCGGTCTTGGATTCGCGTGCCTCGGCAGCCGCGTAGAGTTGCTCGAAGTCGGTAGCGCGTCCGGCATTTACGACTGCCTGGGCGAGCTTGGCAATTACGTCGAATCGGGTCTCGCCGAGGTTCTCGTCCAGCAGGACGAGATCTGCGGTGATCAGATCAGACATATTCCCTCCTCGGGTATGTGTTGGGGCGGGGATTCACTCAGCGGTGCTGGACTTCTCCCCTATATGAGTTCAAAGTGTGCGCAGTGTGTGTTGCGTGTGCAGCGTGCGTATATGTGTGTACATATGAGCACAGCACCCCAGCTTATATTCCCCTCTGAGAATAAAAGCTGGAGGTGCGAAAACAGCCCGAATTAGAGCTGCAGCTGACGAACAGTGACCTTCTCAGGAGTGGTCTGCTCCAGCGAAGGCATACGGGTACCGGGCAGAGCAGCAGCAGCCGAACCGTGAGCTACCGCCTGAACCAGGCAACCGGGGGCATCCTCACCACGAGTGTGAGCAATCAAGAAACCAGACAGCGACGAGTCACCGGCACCCACAGTGCTACGAACCTGAATCGGCTCGTGCACAGCATGCCAGATACCCTGCTCAGTGACCAGCACTGCGCCGCCGCCGCCGAGGGTGGCAAGCACGTACTCGATGCCGTCACCGAGCAGCTTCTGGGCGGTACGGGCGGTCAGCTCGGGGCTAGCCTCCAGCTCCTCCCAGTTATCGCTACCGGTCAGCTGAGCCAGCTCCTCCGAGTTGGGCTTAATCAGGGTGGGCTTATGCTCACCGGCGACGGTCGCAATCAGCGGCGCCTCAGAGGTATCAATAGCAATCTTGCCCTCGTAGCCGGAGGCGCGCAGCGCCGCCACCAGCTCGGAGTAGTAGGTCGGTTCCAGACCCGGAGGCAGCGAACCAGCCAGAACCACCCAGTCGGCACCCTTGGAACGCTCAACCACCAGCTCGTCCAGCTTCTGACGCAGTTCAGCATCAAAAACAGTGCCGGGGGCGTTCAGCTTGGTGGTGGTGCCATCCGGGTCAACCACGGTGATGTTCGAGCGAATCGGCTCACCGGTGGGCAGGTTAGCGAACTCAACGTCCACAGCCTGCAGTGCGGTCAGCACCGGGTCGGTGGCTTCACCGGGCACAATGGCGAGGGTCGGCACGCCGGAAACCTGCAGGGCGCGGGAAATATTCACGCCCTTGCCACCGGGATCCTGTACGGCGCCGACAGCACGCTGCACGGCACCGTGGGCCAGGGGCGCGCCGAGTTCAATGGTGCGGTCCAGGCTGGGGTTTGCGGTCAGAGTAATAATCATTAGGCAATCACAATCTCAACGTTTGCGGCCTCAAGCGCCTGACGGAGGGCACCTTCGGGCTCGCGATCGGTAATGAGGGTGTCAATATCCTCAAATCCGGCGAAGCGGACCAGGGATTCCTGACCGAACTTCGCGGAGTCACAGAGCAAGACCACGCGGCGGGCCGCCTTGCAAATTGCGGTCTTGACGATGGCTTCGTTCATGCCGGGGGTGGAGATGCCGAAGTGGGCTTCAATACCGTTGGCACCAATGAAAGCAATATCGGGGCGCATGGTGCCGAAGTGCTCTGCGGCGCGTGCACCAACAGCAGCCCAGGTCATCTTGCGCAGCTGGCCGCCAACCAGCTCAAGGGTGACGCCTTCGGCTTCGGCGAGCTTGACTGCAATGTGCAGTGCATGGGTGATGACGATGCGGTCATTGCCGGTCTTGAGGCTGAAGTTTTCGGCGCCGATGTGGTCGGCGAGAATTTCGATGGTGGAGCCTGCGTCCAGGACGATGGAGCCTGCCTCGGAGTCGCGAAGCATCTGGTATGCCTTGGTGGCAATGCGGCGCTTTTCGGGGGTGTTCATGCCCTGTCGGGAGGAGATGGAGGACTCCAGGGAGGTGGACTGCTCAATGGTGACAGCACCACCGTGGACACGGCGGAGCTTACCTGCTTCTTCCAGTGCGGCGAGGTCACGACGCACGGTCTCCATGGTCACATCGTAACGGCGCGCAAGGTCAGCGCCGTTGACACGACGTGCGGAGGCAACAAGCTTTGCAATTTCGGCACGGCGTTCTTCTGCGAACATAAATCTGGTGTTCCTTTGGGCTAGTGGGAGGAAATCTGTGCGTTCTTTTCTGCATTCTGTTCGGCTTTCAGGACCGTGAGAGACATGGTTTCAGCGAACCGACAGAACGCTTTAGGGTAATACTTGATTTTATGTGGGTTTTTGTGGGCAAGTCAATATAAAACGCTGTATTTGCCGGAATATTACCCGATTGTTCCCTACCGAAACCACACCCATTTGCGAGCTGTTGCCTGTTTATGTCTGTTTGACCTAATGGACCGTTGGGTTTTGCCTCTCCCCCGCGCACAGTGCTTTGAGAAGCCCCGTCTGCGAACCTTACCGGGGCACAAAGCGGAAGGCGCCGACTCCGAGAACCCTCGGAACCGGCGCCTCCAACAGGCACAGATCCTTACTTACCCTTGCGTTCGCGACGCGCACGACGCCAACGATGCACGCCCAGAGCACCCGCCGCGCCCAGCAGGGCACCCGAACCGTTCATCAGCACATCCACCGGGTCACCCGTACGATCCGGCATGAAACTCTGAATCGTCTCAATGCAGGCACTAACCAGGAAGCCCGCGTACAGCACGTGCGGGCGAGCCTTCGGCTTCAGCAGCAGGGCGAAAAGAAAACCGCCCGGAATGAACATAATGACGTTCGAAAGCTGCTCGATACTCGAATAGGTGATGAACGCGGGCAACCAGCCCTCGGCGTGGCCGGTATCCAGCAGCTGCGCCAGGCGGCCGCCCATCTCGTTATCGTCCACGTGCACGGGCGCGAACACGATACTCGCCACCACGGCACAGTACAGCGCCGTGATGGGCCAGAGAATCAGCCGCCACACGCGAGCGCCAGACCGGCTTTTGCTGGGTCCCCCTTTACCAAACAAGGCGACCCACCTCGTCGAACTGCTTGCTCGAATCCCACGCGAACAGGCCTGGTACGTCAATCGTGAGCGGTTCGGCGTTCGGCACGGTCACGGTCCACTCTTCACCGGCTGCGGCGGAGAGGGCGCGGCGAATGAAGCTGCCGTGGCTGACGGCAATAATCTTCTGGTCGCCGGAGTCTTCTGAGAGTTCACGCACGATATTGCGCAGGGTACGCACCGCGCGAATGTACACGTCACGTTCAGATTCCACGTTCGGGTAGTAGCGTTCCGGGGCGCGGCGTTCGGGGGCGGGAATATCCAGGCCCTCGCCAGCACCGTAGGCGCGCTCGACCAGCTCGGGGTAGGTCTTGTGCACCTGCAGGTCGAAGTGCTCACCGACCAGCTGCGCCGTCTCGTAGGCGCGAGAGAGCGGCGAAGACACCAGCACGGTGAACTCCAGGCCCATGTCAGCAAGCTTCTTGCCGGTGGTGCGTGCCTGCTCGCGGCCGGTGTCGTTGAGCGGAATGTCGGTGATGCCCTGCATCAGGTTCGCCTTGTTCCAGTCGGTCTGGCCGTGGCGAATCAGGGTGAGGGTCGTGTTCTCGGCGCTCACCGGGACCTCTTCGGGGCCCAGCTCGGGCTCGAGGTGCTGTACGAGCAGGCGGTCGATGGCGTCGTCCAGGTACTGCAGAGGTACCTCGGTGAGGGAGGCGTTCACGGGGATCGGGTAGATGCCGTCCTCGTTGAGCAGTTCGGGGTGGCGGTCCGCCAGCAGCGCGGTCATGGTCAGGGCGATGAGCATGCCGTGCGCGGCGACCACAACGGTCTGACCCTCGTATTCGCGGCGGACGCGGTTCAGCGCCGCGAGGGAGCGGGCGAGGAAGTCCTTCTTCGGTTCCACGTTGAAAGCATTATTGGACTGGCGGGAGGCGAGAATCAGCTCGCGGGTAGCGATCTGGCCTTCCAGGTCTCCAAAGGAACGTTCCTGGAAACCGTCAACGGCACCGCGGTAGGGTACGCCCAGGCCTTCGGCTACGATTTCGGCGCTTTCTACGGCGCGGGAAAGGGGTGAGGAGACGATAGCGTCCACGGTGGTGCCCTCAGCTGCTGCCTGCTGCAGGGCGCCGATAGCGGTGCGGACCTGCTCCCTGCCGGTGTCGTTGAGGGGAATGTCGGTACCGCCCTGGAAGCGGTGGTCAATGTTCCAGTCGGTCTGGCCGTGGCGCAGGAAGATGATGCGGGTTCCTGCCTCGGGGTCGGCTACCGGAGTGATGATGGGGGTGTTCTGTGCGTCGGTCATCCTTCTAGTATGGCATTGCCCCCGCGCAGTTCAAGGGGGCAAGAGGCGTATTCTCTCATGAAGCGCACTCATACCGCGGTATGAGCTGCGGGGTGGTTGAGCGCCCGGTCGGGCGAATTTTTTCAGGGTTTTCCCATATTTTTCAGCCCCCAGACGGAGGGGTGAGCCGTCAAGAAGCTGAGATGATAGAAGGGTACTTCCGTTAGTTCATACCCAATGAAGGTTGTCATGACGCAGAATCCTCAATCCCAGAACCATCCTCAAACCCAGAACCCGCAGTTCCAGGCTCAGAACCCCTATTCAATGACCCCTCCGCAGGCGGCGCAGCCTGCCGGTCAGTATTCCGCTCAGCCCGGTCAGCCTAACCAGCAGAGTCAGGCGGGCTACTATCAGGGTCAGCCGCAGGGCTACCCGGCTCAGGCACCTCAGCAGATGCAGCAGGCGCCCTTCGCACGCGGTGCGATTATTTCTGCCCGTAACCTGCACAAGTCGTACGGCAATAACCCGGTGCTGCGTAACGTGAGCCTGGATATTTTCCCCGGTGAGTCCGTGGCGATTATGGGTCCTTCCGGTTCCGGTAAGACCACCCTGTTGCACGCGCTCTCGGGCATTATCAAGCTCGATGCCGGTTCTGTACTGTTCAATGGCCCGACCGGTCAGGTGGCGGTGGAGTCCCTCAGCGAGCGTGAGCGTACCTCCCTGCGCGCTAACTCGTTTGGTTTCGTGTTCCAGCAGGGTCTGCTGGTTCCCGAGCTGACCGCGGAGGAGAACGTCTCCCTCGCCGCGATGATTGCCGGTGTTCCCCGCCAGCAGGCGCGTTCCATTTCAGCTGATCTGCTGAACCGTCTGGGTTTGGGGCAGATGCTGGACCGCCGTATGGGTGAGATGTCCGGTGGTCAGGCTCAGCGTGTGGCGATTGCCCGCTCCCAGGTGAACGGCGCCCCCGTGACTTTCGCGGATGAGCCGACCGGCGCGCTGGATTCGAAGACCGCGCGTGAGGTGATGGCTCTGCTGCTGACCATGATTCCGCAGCAGGGTAAGACTCTGCTGGTGGTTACTCACGACCCGAACGTGGCTGCTGCGTGCTCCCGCGTGGTGTACCTGCAGGACGGTCAGATTGTGAGCGACCAGCGCAATAACCAGGGCGGTGTTCCCGCTTCCCAGAACCACGCTCAGAGCTTCGGCGCTCAGTCTCAGGCAGGTGCATAATGCAAATCTATGCTCTACTCGCCAAGCGAACCCTATGGAGTTCGCAGGCGATTCTTCCCGTGCTGGCTTTTGCCGCCTCCTCGGCGCTGTTTTTGACGGTTGCCGGTGGTGTTCAAGCGCTGAGTACGTGGCTTGAGCACGCCAACGTTGACCACGAAATGATCAACCTGATGGGCATTCAGAAGCTCTACATGGGTTTGGCGTGGGTTGCCGCTCTGGTGCTGATTGTTCCGCTCTTTACCTTGGGCGCTTCGGCTGCTCGTTTGAGTGCCCGCCGCCGTGATGAGCGTCTGGCGTCCCTGCGTCTGATTGGTGCCTCCACGACCTTGATTGTGGGTCTGTCTGTTGCGGACGCGCTGGTGTACTCTCTTGTGGGTTTCATCATCGGTCTGTTGCTTTACCTGGTGCTGATTTTCCCCTTTGGCGCTTTGCACTTCATGAACGTTCCGCTGGGTGCTGAGAATATGCTCCTGCCGGTGAGCGTGATTTTCTACTGCTTCCTGGGTTGTATGGTTTTGGCGGCTCTCAGCTCCCTCTTCGGTCTGGCGAAGGTCAGCATCAGCCCGCTGGGTGTGCGTACCCGCGCGAAGGCCGGTTCCGCCGGTTACATTGCTCTGGGTATCGGTGTTGTTCTGGTCATTGCCGTGATGATTCTGGCTTCGACCTCGAAGGGTTTTAGCATGTTCTCACCCTTCCAGGACGGCGGTGCCGATAGCGCGATTAAGAACCTGGCGATTTTCATTGCTTTGCCGGGTCTGCTGATGATGGTTGCTATCGACCTGATTGGTACCTTCCTGGTGTGGGCATACGCAAAGATTCGTGTGCGCATGACCCAGAAGGCGTCGGTTCTGCTGGGTTACCGTGCGGTGCTGGAGTCCCCGCGCGGGGCGTGGCGTCAGGTTTCGGGTGTGGCACTGTCGACCTTCTTGGTGACCTTCTTCGGCCCCATCCTGATTCTGGCGGGTGAGATGAACAAAACGGCGAAGGAGGTAGGCCCCGCCGCCGGCCCCTTCATGACCATCATGTCGGACATGTTCCAGGGCATGCTGCTCATGCTGTTCTTCTCGTACCTGCTGGTCACTCTCTCCGCAGTGTTGAACCAGAGCGCCGCCATTTACGAGCGTGGTTCGCTGTACTCTTCGCTGAATATGATGGGTACCCCCACGAGGATGTTGCAGGCTTCGCGCCTTACCGTGGTTTTCGGTCCGCTGGTGCTCATTAGCGTGGTTTCTGCGCTGCTGGGTCTGCCGCTGACGGCGTTGATTGCGGCGCAGGGTCTTTCCGGTGAGATTCTGACGAAGATGTTCGGTATGACCTTCGGCGCTATTGCGCTGGGTCTGGCGCTGGTCTATGTGGGCCTGTTGGCGACCATTCCGTTTATGCGTCAGGTGACTCATAAGCCGGTGTCCGCTCTCTAAGCTGTTTTAGCTTCTGCCCTCCCGTTGCATCCGTTCTGGATGCGGCGGGAGGGTTTCTTCATCTGGTTTTCCGTTCTGCGGGCGAGGCGCAACCCTGCATGTTTTCTCACGCACCGAGCCACCGCTTCCATAGCCTAAAACCCTGTGAGAGACTGACATTATGTTTGAACACACAGTACCCTCCGATTGGTTCCCCCACTGCGCAATCTTCGACTGCGACGGCATCCTCCTCGACTCCGAGACCGTCTGGAACGATGTGCAGCGTGAGCTTTTCACCCGCTGGTCTGTTCCCTTCACCGAGGAGGTGGAGCATCGCCTCACCGGCCTGGCAGCAGCCGACGTCGCGCAGGAGCTTGCACTGCTCTCCTACGAGGCGCAGAACGGCCAGAAGCCGGACACCGCCTCCGCAGAGTACGCCGAACACCATGAACGCGTGATGAAGGACCTACTCACCACCGAGCACGAGGTCATCAGCTCCGGCGTGGACCTGATTGAGGGTGCGCAACAGTTCCTGGGCTTCCTGAGCGAGCACATGCCGGTTGCGGTGGCGTCGAACTCCACCGCGAACATTCTGACCCTGAAGATGGAAAGCTACGGTTACGCCCCGCTGGTGCGCACCTGGGTCAGCAGCAACGACGTTCCGGCCGGTAAGCCCGCCCCGGACATGTACCTGGAGGCGGCACGCCGCCTCGGCTTTGAAGGTCACGAGGCGCTGGCGTTCGAGGACTCCCCCGCGGGCGCGCAGGCGGCACGTGACGCCGGTACAAAGGTCATGGTTTACGTTCCGGAAGGCACCGACCCGGCAAAGGCACCGGCCGGTTTTGGCCGCTTCGATTCCTTCAAGGACCCGCAGCTCTGGGAGGCGGCACGCGCCTGGGTCGCCAAGCTTGAGGCGGCACAGCAGTCTGAGGCGGCGCAGCAGTCTGAGGCGGCGCAGGGCTAAGCGACTAGCGCCCCCTCTCCCCTCCCCATACATAGAAAGACCCCCAGCCCGCTCCTCAAGGAGCAGACCGGGGGTCTTCTATGCTTTATCAGCCGTACCTAAGCGGTACGAGCTTATCGGCGCATAACCTTCTTCGCCAGGAAGTTACCGATGAACTGAACCAGCTGAACCAGGACGATAATAATCGCCACAACAGCCCAGGTGATCTCATCGTTGAAGCGCTGGTAGCCGTCCACAATCGCGATCTTACCCAGACCACCGGCACCCACGTAACCGGCCATAGCGGACATATCCACCACGCCGATAACGAGGAAGGTGTAACCCAGAATCAGCGGGCCGAGCGCCTCGGGAATCATCACGGTGAACAGGATGGTCAGCTTAGAAGCGCCCATCGCGCGGGCCACCTCAATCACGCCCGGATCAATGGAGACCATGTTCTGCTCCACGATACGGGCAATAGCGAACGCAGCGCCAAAGCTCATCGCGAAGACCGCCGCGTTCACGCCCAGGCGGGTACCCACCACGGCGCTCGTCAGCGGGCCCAGCGCCGCAATCAGGATAATGAACGGAATCGGGCGAATCACGTTCACCAGAATGTTCAGGATCGTGTACACGAAACGGTTCTGGAAGATGTTGCCCTCACGGGTGGTGTACAGCAGCGCACCCACAATCAGGCCGACCAGACCGGCGCACAGCATGGTGATAGACACCATGTAGAAGGTGTCGCCAATAGCCGGGAGCAGCTTCTCGGGCAGGAACTCAGACCAGTCAGTCTTAGACGCAGCCAGCGGAAGAGTAGTAGCAAACATTTAGCGCACCTCCTGCACGCGGGCAACGGTCTTCAGTTCGGCAACGGCGGCATCAATGCTGGTGATTTCGCCGAGAAGTTCCAGGGTGAGGGTGCCGTACGCCTTGCCCTGCAGGGTCTCAATACCGCCGCCCACAATGTTGAAGCGGACGTTACGGGCACCCAGGTAGGACAGCACCTTACCGAGCTCCTGGTTACCCTCCACGATTTCAACGTTGATGAGGTAACCCTTGTGGTTAGCGCGCAGTTCAGCCGCCTCCTTGCCGGTGGGGGCAAGCTTGACGGTGGTTGCCACGAACAGCTTCGCCACGTCGGTCTGCGGGTTGGAGAAGACGTCGTAGACGTTGCCCTGCTCCACCACGCGGCCGGACTCCATGACCGCCACACGGTCAGCGATGCTGGAGACCACGTCCATCTCGTGGGTAATCACCACGACGGTCACACCCAGTTCGCGGTTCACACGCTTAAGGAGCGCAAGCACTTCATGAGTGGTTTCCGGGTCCAGCGCGCTAGTGGACTCATCCGCCAGTAGCAGGGCGGGGCTGGTCGCGAGCGCACGGGCAATACCCACGCGCTGCTTCTGACCGCCCGAAAGCTGGTTCGGGTAGTGGCCTGCGCGGTCGGCAAGACCCACGAACTCGAGCATTTCCAGGGCGCGGGCGCGGCGGTCCTTCTTAGACCAGCCGGCAATCTTCAGGGGGAACTCAACGTTACCGAGCACGGTGCGGGAGTTCATCAGGTTAAACTGCTGGAAGATCATACCGATGTTGGTGCGTGCTTCGCGCAGTTCGGAGTCGCGCTTACCGGAAATCTCGAAGCCGCCAACGGTCAGGGTGCCACTGGTGGTGGTTTCCAGGCCGTTAATGAGGCGGACCAGGGTGGACTTACCGGCGCCGGAGTAGCCGATAATTGCAAAGATTTCACCGCGGTTAATGGTGAGGGAGACGTTGTCGACAGCAACTACTGCCTTGGGGCCGTTGCCGAAGACCTTGGAGACTCCGTCCAGAACCACCATGGGCGAGGTGCTGTCGCCGAAGCTCTGTGCCAGTTCACTCATAAATATGTATCCGTAAATGTCGTGGTTGGGGCGCTAAAGGGCCTTAACGCCGTTACGCAAAGGACGGTAAGCCTTCACCCGCATCGGGTTCTTAGACTTACCGCCTTTGCGTATGCCTAGAGGAGGCGTGTATTTAGAAGATTACTTCTTGGCGCGCAGCTTGGCTTCTTCGTTAGCCAGGGACTGACGCAGCTCGTCGGTGCTCACGTTGACCTCAACGGCGGTGCCGCGGGTCTCTTCCTGAACGACGTCCATGACGGCCTTGGAGTGGAAGAGTTCAACGATCTTCTTGTAGGTCTCGTCGTCAGCCTTGTCCTTCTGAGCAACGAAGAGGTTCACGTACTTGATTGCCGAGGGGTCGGTCTTGGGGTCGTCCTGAGCCAGTGCGTCTGCGGGCTTCAGGCCTGCATCCTTGAGGAAGTCGTTGTTGACGACTGCGCCGTCAGCGGACTCCATGCCAACCACGGTCTGGGTTGCGTCAACAGGGGTGACCTTCACCTTGGAGTTAGCGGTGTCCACGTCGTCGATGGTGGGTGCGTCAACGTCAGCGTTCTTGAAGGTAACCAGACCGTTGGTCTTCAGCAGCTTCAGTGCGCGTGCTTCGTTCACGGTGTCGTTCGGGATAACGATTTCGCCACCCTGGGGGATGTCAGCCAGCTTGGAGTGCTTCTTGGAGAACAGAGCCATCGGGTAGATGACGGTCGGGCCGACAATCTGCAGGTCCTTGTTAGCGCTCACGTTGTAGTTAGACAGGTACGCGATGTGCTGGAAGCGGTTCATGTCGATGTCACCGGCGTCCAGTGCGGGGTTCGGCTCGGTGTAAGCGCTGAACTCCTTGTACTCAATGTCGATACCCTGCTTCTTAGCTTCTTCCTTCAGGGTCTTGTTGAACTTCTCAGAGCCAACCACACCGATGGTGACCTTCTTGGAGCTGGAGGAAGAGGAGGAGGAGTTGGTGGAACCGCAGGCTGCCAGGCCAAAGACCATGGGGACAACTGCGAGTGCAGCAGCAAACTTCTTCACGGCTATGAATCTTTCTGTTGAATGATGATGCGTTCCGCCGGGTGCTGACGTTGGTATTAGCACGTCCGATGGGAATGATGATGGGACAATTACAGCACGCGCGGGGGCGGGTGTGGAAGTTAAGAGCTATTCATGAGACACAGAACGTCAAGGTCGTCATATTTTGTCATATTTCGTCATGCGGTGATTATTTCCAGGTCACAAAGCGCCATTACCGGTGTATTCAGGCGCACACAAAACGCCGGCAAGGGTATGAAAACCCAAGCCGGCGTTCATTTAACCCACTTATTACGAACAGGCGGCGAATCAACCAGTACTACTGATCGAACTCGCCCGAAGCAATCAGCTGCTCACGCACCTTACGGCGCAGAACCTTACCCAGCATCGAACGGGGCAGGTCATCCACCACAACGATGCGGCGCGGCACCTTATAGCGGGTCACCTTCGAATAGCAGTGCTCACGCAGAGTATGCTCCTGCACCACTCGACCCGGGGCGGGAACCACAGCGGCAACGACCATCTCGCCACCGGCGGGCAGCGGAATACCGACGACTGCCGCATCCGCGACCATGTCGTGCTGCTTGAGGGCGACCTCAACCTCCGTCGGGGAGACGTTGAAACCGCCGGTAATAATAACTTCCTTAATACGGTCGACAATTTGAATGAAGTAGTCCTCGTCCAGACGCACAATATCGCCGGTACGCAGCCAGCCCTCGGGGGTGATGGTCTTCGCCGTCTCGTCCTCACGCTTCCAGTAGCCAGCAAAACGCTGAGGGCCCTTCACCCACAGCTCGCCCTCTTCACCTTCAGGCACATCCTCACCGGTCTCCGGGTCCACCACACGAATATCGGTGGAGGGGAACGGAACACCAATGAAACCGGCACGGCGAGTGTCATTGAGCGGGTTGCAGGACACCAGCGGCGCGCACTCGGTCAGGCCGTAGCCTTCCACCATGAAACCGCCGGACGCTTCCTCCCACTCGGCAACCAGCTCAGGCGGCAGGTTCATCGCACCGGAGACCGCGTAACGGATACCCTCCAGGGACACGCCGCGCTTCTTCGCCTCATCCATGAGGCGGCGATACACCGGCGGAACCGCAGGAAGAATGGTCGGGCGGGTCTTCTTCATCGCCTTCAAAATCAGATCCATGTCCACAGTCGGGAACAGCACCAGGCGGGCACGGCACAGCGACGCAATCGTCACGCCCAGGGTCATACCGTAGGCGTGGAACAGCGGCAGAACCGAGTAAATCACCTCGTCATCGCCCGGGTTGATCCATGCCTCACCCATGCGGCCATTAGACTCCAGGTTACGGTGCGTGAGCATCACACCCTTCGGCAGGCCGGTCGTGCCCGAGGTGTACTGCAGCAGCGCAATATCATGCGCGGTCGGGCGGCGATGCGATGGGTCAATACGCTCGCTCTTCACCAGCTGAGCCCACGACACCGTACCCGGCGCAGGACCGGTCAGCTTCTCACGCGAAGCACGCGCACTCTTCAACGGCAGCTTCAGCGCGGTACGCATCAGCGCGGGCATCGCAGAAATCATGTTCACCGAATAAATATGGTTCGGACGGATATCCGCCGGAAGACCCGTAATATGCGAGGCGATCTTATCCCACACAATCGCGACCTTCGCGCCGTGATCCTCAAACATGTGGCGCAACTCCGCGCCCGTGTACAGAGGGTTATGCTCCACCACAATCGCGCCCAGGCGCAAAATCGCATAGAACGCCGCAATATGCTGAGGGCAGTTCGGCAAAATCAGCGCCACACGGTCACCCGCCTGCACACCCGCCACACGCAGACCCTCCGCAGCACGCTCAATCTGATCCCCCAACTCGGCATAGGTCGTGGTCGCGCCAAAGAACTCCAGCGCCACCTTGTGGGGTACGGTGCGGACCGCCTCGTCAATGAGGTGGCTCAGCGAGGTCTCGGGCAGCTCAATATCACGGGCAGTCCACGAAGAATAATTCTTCAACCAGGGGCGATGCGCCAACGGATGCGCACCAGCAGCTACACCAGCGGATGCGCCAGCGGGGGATGCAGGAGCCGCCGCATCCTGCAGGTTCGTGTTCTTCTGAGCCTCAGTCATGCAATGATTGTGCCTTCCCGCACCCGCAGGCTTCAACTCAGCACCGTTTCTTTCCACGCTGAAAATCACACGGTACACCCGCCCCAGATACCGCAATAAATACCGAAACACTAAGGCAGAGCCCCGCAACTCTGGGATACTTAAAGCATGAGTAAACGACAGCAAGACATCACTGACGAACAGTTCAAGAAGCTCCTCCGCGAAATTTCCAAACGATTCGCTATCGCCGGAGGAGTCGTCATCCTGTTCGGAATGGCCATCATCGCACTTGCTTACCTTCTGGGAGGAGCCCACTAATGCACACCCCGCAGCGCCCCAACGGCGACATCTTCAACCGCATGGTCTCCGGCGCCGCCTACATGCCCGACGCCGAATGCGCCGCGCAGACTAAGCGCATCCACGCTGCAACCGTCCTCGCCGAAGAACACTACGCACGCGGTGAGCAGGCACAGGCAATGCACGTCTACCGTGAACACCTCGGCCACCTGGGCGAGCACTCGCACATCCGCCCCGGCGCACGCTTCGACTACGGCGTGAACACCTACATTGGTGACGGCTCCTTCTTCAACTTTGGCTGCGTCTTCCTGGACGTCTGCCCGATTCGTATCGGCTCCACCGTGCTCGTCGGCAACAACGTACAGTTCCTCACCCCCACCCACCCGCTCAACCCGGTTGACCGCGCCGCGTACTGGGAGGGCGGCGAACCCATCACCGTTGAGGACAACGTCTGGATTGGCGGCGGCGCTATCATCCTGGGCGGCGTGACCGTCGGCAAGAACTCCGTGATTGGCGCGGGCACCGTCGTCACCGAGGATGTTCCCGAAAACTCCCTGGTCGTCGGCAACCCCGGCCGCGTCATCCGCACCCTGGACGAAAACGAACGCCCGGCATACCCGCACACCTACTCCGCAGAAGCCCTGGAAGAAGCACGCGCCTTCTACGCTGACCGCAACCGCTAAATCAGCACCCAGGATTAGAATTCAAAGGATTTAATGAACGCACAGAACAACACCCCGCAGCAGCGCCCGGCCGCCGCGGCGTCCACCCCCACCGAGAGCGACCTGTGGGAGGCGGCTTTCTCCTCCGACGACCCCACCGTGGTCCTAACCGATGAGGAGCTGAACGCGGCACGTCGCGCCCACGAAAAGGCGCGCGAGGAGGCCTCTTCCGCGCAGTCCTCTGCACAATCCTCGCAGGATGCGACCCGCCCCCTCACCGAAGCGGCTACCGCAACCCAACCGGTCCTCTCCCCCGGCGCCACTTCTCAAGGCGCAGAGTCCGGCGCTAACTTCGGCGAACCCGGAGATGACAACCTCAGCTGGCTCGACAAGCCTGCGGCCCCCAGTGCGGACAACGTACGCGGCGGCACAGCCCCCGCTACCGCACCCGCCACCGCTGCAAGCTACGAGGTGCCCGCACCCGGCAACGCCCACGCGGCATCGAGCGCCCCGCAGGCTGACCCCGCGGCAGATGACCACTTCGTCATCCCCACCCCCGCAGGTGATGCCGCTGGTTCGGAACCCATCCTCACCGCCGCAACCGCGCTGTCCATGCAGAAGAGCCGCTACTCCCGCATGCACCTGCTACCCGGTCTGCTCGGCTGGCTGATTACCATCTCCCTCATGGACGGTGGCCTGTGGGCTATCCAGTCGTGGCTGACCCTGACCGGTCAGACCGAGTCCATCGAGTACGCCTCGGTAGTCTCCCGCCTCTTTAGCGGTGCGTCGAACGCCGTGCCGGTAGCGGTCGCGCTGAGCGTGCTCATCTTCTTCGCCTACCTGGTGGGCGGCTACGCGGCGGGTCGTATGGCACGCTTCGCCGGCGCGAAACAGGGCATCGCCGTGTGGCTCTGGCAGATTATGGCGCTCATCCTCGGCTCTTTGGCGACCTTCCTCACGCCTCAGCTGTTCCAGAACGGTGTCGCATCCCTGTCCCTGCAGAAGCTGATTGCGGGCGATTTCGCGAACGGCCTGCTGGCGGTTCTGCTGGTTCTGGCGTTGAGCTTCCTCGGCGCTATCCTAGGCGGTCTGTGCGGACGCCTGTACCACCGCCGCGTGGACAAGTACCCGAGCGACCAGGTGGCACACGAGGACGCCTAGTCTTCTAAGCGCCTGCGCCTCGTTGCGATAGGAATAAACCGTACAGAAAACCTCCGGTACCTTACGTAAGGTACCGGAGGTTTTCTGTATCTAAATATCTGTATCCTCAACAGCCTCAGCTACCCAGCAATACGACGCTGACTAGCTAAAACATGCCACCTAGTGGTCCAGCAGCAGTGCAGGCTCCTCAAGGATCGCAGCCACATCGGCCATGAAACGAGCCGACAGGTCACCATCCACCACACGGTGATCGAAGGAGCCGCCCAGGGTCGTCACCCAGCGAGGAATGACCTCACCATCAACCACCCACGGCTTCTGCTTGATTGTACCGAAGGCAACAATCGCCACCTCACCGGGGTTAATAATCGGGGTACCGGTATCAATGCCCAGCGAACCAATATTCGTAATGGTCAGGGTGCCGTTCGCCATCTCAGCAGGCTGAGTCTTACCCTCACGGGCGCGAGTGGTCAGGTTGTTCAGCGCAACCGCCAGCTCACGCAGGGACAGCTCCTGGGCGTCCTTAATATTCGGGACCATGAGGCCGCGCGGGGTCGCCGCAGCAATACCCAGGTTCACGAAGTGCTTAATCTGGATTTCGCTATCGGTCCAGGTCGCGTTGACCTGCGGGTTACGCTCAGCAGCCCAAATGACCGCGGCGGCAAGCACCAGTAGCGGAGTGACCTTCACGCCCTCAAAGTGGCGGGACTTCTTCAAACGCTTTACGAACTCCATGGTGCGGGAGGCATCAACGTCCACGAAGATGGACACGTGCGGGGCGCTAAACGCTGAAGCAACCATCGCCTTCGCGGTAGCCTTACGCACGCCACGCACCGGGATGCGCTCGATGCGGTCACCGGGAGTGGTTGCGGGCTGCCAGAAGGGCTGGCGGGCGCCGCTATGCTGCACATCGTTCAGGTGTGCCACATAGTTCATGAGGTCCTGCTTGGTCACCTGGCCGCGCGCACCGGTAGCAGTCACGTTCGCCAGGTCAACACCCAGCTCCTTTGCGGCAAGACGCACAGGAGGCGGCGCGAGGGTCGGGCGGTGCGGAACCTGCTCGGGAGTCAGAGTCGGCGCGGGAGCCGCTGCGGGCTCGGGTGCCAGGCGCTGCACCACCGAGTTCAGCGGGGTGTTCTCCACAAAGCGGGAGGCGCGCTCAGCCAGCTCGCTCAGCAGGCCCTGGTTGCGGTTCACCGGGTCGGAGGGGGTGTGCGCCACGGGTGCCTGAACAGCCGGTGCCGCAGGTGCCGCAGTAGCCTGTGCGGACTGGGTTGCGGAGGCGGGGCGCTTACGGGCGCGACGCTTCACCGCATCCGCCTTGGGGCCGGAGCCGACCAGTGCGGTGCCGGATTCAGTCTCTGCCGCGGCGGGTGCAGCCGGGGCTGTGGGGGCGCTGTCACCGCCGGAGATACTGATAATCGGGGTGCCCACCTCAACGGTTTCACCTTCGGCAACCAGCAGCGCCTCAACGGTGCCAGCGAAGGGCGAGGGCAGTTCCACGACGCTCTTAGCGGTTTCAATTTCGACAAGGACGTCGTTAATGGCGACCTCGGTACCGACGGCTACCTTCCAGCTGAGGATTTCTGCTTCGGTCAGGCCTTCACCCACGTCAGGGAGCGGGAAAATCTGGGACATTTTTACCTCTCACTAGGGCATATACCCTATACGGAATATTTTGTGCGGGTTTGCCGCCCGCCATAGCGCAACACGCTGATACGTCAGATCAGGGCATGCCTAGTAGTCAAAAGCGCGGTCGACCGCCTCAAGAATACGGTCAATATCGGGCACGTACTCTTCTTCAACACGAGAAACCGGGTACGGCATGTAGTAGCCACCCACGCGAATCACCGGCGCCTGCAGACTGTAGAAGCAACGCTCCGTAACAGCCGCAGCCAGCTCGCCACCCATACCGCCAAAGGTCGGTGCCTCGTGAGCAATAATCAGGCGGCCGGTCTTCGCCACCGAAGCGGCAACCGTCGGCACATCCAGCGGCGAAATCGAGCGCAGGTCAATGACCTCAATCGAACGACCATCCTCGACCGCAGCCTCCGCGGCGGCCAGGGCGACCGGCACCAGCGGGCCGTACGCAACGATGGTCGCGTCGGTACCCTCACGCACCACCTGGGCGCTAAACGGATCAAAGGAAGTGTCGCTAAAGTCCACTTCACCCTTGAGCCAGTAACGGCGCTTCGGCTCAAAAATAATGACCGGGTCGGGGCACTCAATCGCCTTGCGGGTCATCCAGTACGCCTCGTGCGGGGTCGAGGGGGTCACAATGCGCAGACCCGCGGTGTGGGCGAACAGCGCCTCCGGGGACTCGGAGTGGTGCTCCACCGAACCAATCACGCCACCGTACGGAATGCGGATAGTCACCGGCACCGTGTACTGCTTATCGGTGCGGTTGTGGATCTTCGCCAGCTGGCTCGTGATCTGGTTGTAGGCGGGGAATACGAAGCCGTCGAACTGGATCTCCGGCACAGGGCGGTAGCCGCGCAGCGCCATACCGATGGAGGTGCCGATAATGCCGGACTCACCCAGGGGCGCATCCATGACGCGGCGGTTGCCGAAGCGCGCCTGCAGACCCTCGGTCACACGGTACACACCGCCGAGCTTGCCGATATCCTCACCGAGCATGACGACGGTGCGGTCGGCTTCCATGGCGTCTTCCAGGCCGCGGGTAATCGCCTTGGCGAGGGTCAAACGTTCAATTTTCTCGCTCATGCTTACTCCTCTTCAAAGCCTGCAACGTAGTTACGGTAGAACTCGCGGTCGTCTTCCACCTGCTGATGCTCCTGCACGTAGACGCGGTCGAAGAAACGCTCAAAGTCGGCGACCTCAGAGTTCAGCACTGCCTCACGCACGCCGTTCGCGACCTGCTGCGCAGATTCTGCAACCTCTTCGAAGAAGGCATCGTCGGCGTAGCCCTGCTCACGCAGGTGCTTCTCAAGGCGCAACATGGGGTCACGGCGCAGGGGGCCTTCCAGGTCGGCATCGGTGCGGTACTTGGTGGGGTCATCCGCGGTGGTGTGCGGGCCGAGGCGGTAGGTCTCAGCTTCAATCAGCACGGGACCTTCACCGGCGCGGATCTTCTCCATGGCGTAGCGGGTTGCGGCGAGCACGGCGAGAACGTCGTTGCCGTCCACGCGAATACCCTCGAAGCCGTAGCCTGCGGCGCGGGTGGACACCGGAACTCGGGACTGCACCTCGAAGGGCACGGAGATAGCCCAGCGGTTGTTCTGCACAAAGAAGAGCACCGGCGCGTTATAGGAGGCGGCAAAAACCATGGACTCGTGTGCGTCACCCTCGGTGGAGGAGCCGTCACCGAAGTAGACCGCCACGGCGGGCTTCTGGGTGTCCTCGGCGGGGTCGGTTGCTTGGCCCTGACCGGTGCGGCGGGTGCCGGTTTCAGCCTCGATGTCGGCGTCGAAGTTCAGACCCATGGCGTAGCCGACTGCGTGCAGGGTCTGGGCGGCAAGCACCTTGGTGTAGGTGTGGAAGTTGTGCGCCTTCATATCCCAGCCGTGGGTGGTGGAGCCGCGGAAAATCGTAATCAGGTCGCGGAAGTCCACTCCACGCGCCAGAGCGACGGCGTGCTCACGGTAGGAGGGGAAGATGTAGTCATTGGGCGCGTAGGCGAGTGCGGAGCCAATCTGTGCGGCTTCCTGGCCTCGGCTGGGCACCCAGAGAGCGAGCTGACCCTGGCGCTGCAGGGCGGTTGCCTCGTCGTCGAATCGGCGGGTGGTGTACATGAGGCGGTATGCCTCGCGCAGGGTGTCTGCGTTGACGTCTTCGATGTACCGGCTGTAGGTGGGGTGTTCGTGTACGGTGCCGTTTTCATCCATGATTTGGATGCGTTCGGGCACTCCCGGGTACTTGTCGTTCTCGTGCATCTAACCTCCACACGTGACGAGGGCTTGGCCCTCAGCGGCCCGGGTTTTAGTCTCAACGTTCACCTGATGGTTCAGGGTTTGAGGTGTTCCGGTAGGCCTGTGAGGGTCTGGGCATATATAGTTACCAGTCTACTCTTTCCGGCTTTATCTCGCGGCAGTTACGCTGATAACGCAGTGTATTATGCCCTGTCATTCACTATTTGAACATCATTAAATTAAACCTCCCATATATTCTTTTTCGGGAATATATGGGAGGTTTAATTTAGCCATTAAGTGCTTTTTCGAGCCGCCATTTTTCCCATGCGAGAACCATTTGAAAAGCTCAAACGATCCTCGACAAGGGAAAATAGTACATTGTTCAATTAGGGTTGAATTAGGGTCGGGTGGTCACCCACTCCCCTTCACAAGAGGCGCTAGAGACCCTTCGCGAAGACCTCGCAGAGCGAGAGGAAACGGTCATTCGCCTCCACCTCACCAATGCTCACGCGAACACCCTCGGCGCCGAACGCACGCACCGACAGCGCATGCTCAGCCATCAGCTGCACGAACTCACCCGTGCGCTCCCTCAGGGGCAGCCACACAAAGTTCGCGTAAGTGCTCGGGAACTCGTACCCCAGCTCCCGCAGTCGAGCGGTCACACGCTCACGCTCAGCGACCAGGTGGCTCACACGCTCCATCACCGCATCCTCATGCTCGATGGAGGCGATAGCCGCCGCCTCAGCCAGCGCCGTCACGGCGAACGGGGTTGCCGCCACGCGCAGGTGCTGCGTAATCTGCGGGTGCGAAATCGAATAGCCCACGCGCAGACCCGCCAGGCCCTGCGCCTTGGAGAAGGTGCGCAGAATGATGACGTTCTCGTAGTCGCGGTAGATGTCCATGCCGTTCAGCGGGGCTTCTTCACCCTCCGGCACGGTGGAGGCAGCGCAGAATTCGAAGTACGCCTCATCAATCACCACGGGAATGTGGGAGGGCACCTTCGCCAGGAACGCACGAATCTGGCTTTCGGTGACGGCGGGACCGGTCGGGTTGTTGGGGGTGCAGACCAGAATCAGGCGGGTGCGCTCGGTGATGGCGGCGGCCATGGCGTCCAGGTCGTGCGAGCCGTCGGGCAGGTTCGGCACCTGCACGCTGCGAGCGCCCATGATGCCGACAAGGATCGGGTACGCCTCGAAGGAACGCCAGGCGTAGATGACTTCGTCCTGAACGCCGTCGGCGTTTACGCCGGCGAAGGTTTTGAGAATCTGGTTGAGCGCGCCGAGACTACCGGCACCGGTGACGATGTCGTCAGCGTCCACACCCAGTCGTGCGGAGAGCTTCTGTCGCAGGGCGGTGGAGAGCGGGTCGGGGTAGCGGTGCGCGGTCGCAAATTCTGCGAGGACGCGCGCAACCTCGGGTACGGGGCCCAGCGGGTTCTCGTTGGAGGAGAGCTTGTACTGGGTGAGGCCTTCAACGGGTGCGGGCGGCTTGCCTGCCGCGTAGCTGGGCAGGGTGTTGAAGACGGGGCGGACCGGGATGTTGGCGTGTTCAGCTGACTGGCTCATGCTTCCAGTATGTGCCTGCGGGCGGCTCGGAGGCTAACGCTTCTCACCTGGAGAGCAGGTCGCGAGCAAGCTGTACCTGTGCAGGTAGCAGAGACTAGCCGCGAGCGCTGTACGCATAGATGGAGGGGCGCCGCCGGGTATTGGACCGGCGGCGCCCCTCTTCTCTTCTCTACTCTACTCGTCCCCTCCACCCTCCACCGAGCCGTCAAGATTGGTTCTTGAGATTGGGCTTTTAGACCATCAGGGGTTCACGCTCCTCGAGGGGAGTCAGGTCCTAGGGAGGGCCTGGTGCGCGGAACCCGGGATCGATATTCTCGGGCGGAGTTGGTGCGAGGAATCCCGGGTCAATGCTCTTGGGCGGGAGCATGGGCGCAGGTTTCAGGTCCGGCAGAGTGGGGATGAGCGACTCACCGCCGTCGTAATCTCCGCCCTGTCCGGATTGGAAGATTGGAGGATTCTTGAGAGCAGAACCCACACTAGGGAGCTGCAATTGCTCGATGAATGGCTGAGTAACAGCCTTTTCGATGTGCGTATGCAGATCTGCAGGTTTGGGCAGAATGTCCGGCGGAATCAGACCTGCAGGGGGTAGCTGCCCCTCTGCCTCGATTCGATCGGGCATCTTGATGGGCCCAGGCTCCGGACGACTCAGGTCCCCGGGCATCTTGATGGGGGCAGGCTCGGGGCGGCTCAGGTCGCTCGGCATATTGATGGCGGGCGGCAGATGCTGCGGGTTGTATCCCTGCAGGAGGGGCACCTTGGGCATCTGCGGCACAGGCATTTCGGGCCATGCAGGCTGCGGGTTCTGAGATTCCTGCGGAGTCGGCTCGGGGTGAGGGATGGTCTTTTGGACGCCCTCGATGACGGCAGGGAGTGTCCCGCTGAACTTCCCCCCTACATATTCTGCTGTTTGCTGTACCCGTTCCACCCGATCTCTAATATCTTGAAGGCCCTTAAACTTACCGCCCGTTCCTTGTTCAATCGCTTCGTCTATACCCTTCTCGTCAAACTTAACTCCAGATTTATGGGCTTGGTCTATGTAAGTTCCGAGACGTGCGAGTGTTACGCCCTTTCGCTCAGCCGAGCTGTACCCGTCTGGCATGGCAGAGCCCGAGGTAACCTTCTGTTCCCCCAGCACATACTCTTTGCCGTCCATTGCCGCACGCATGCCACCAAATACCGCTCCACTATATCCTTCGCGTTCTAGGGTTTCTCGATATTTTCCACCATCATGTTCAGGATTCTGGACTGTGATTGGCGTATCACGGTCGTCAGGACGCCATCCATCTTCTCGCCATGCAGAGTCAGGAACCCAGTCTCCTTCTCCTTCCACGTAGTCCACGGCGAAACCACGGCGTTTGGCGGGCAAACCCCGCAGCGGAGTACCTTGAGCATAGATACCCATAATGTTGATTTCTTTGGCAACCTCGAGACTATTAGCCATGTTGTAGGCAATCATGGCGCCCTGGCTGAAACCCTCCATGTACACGCGTGCGCCCTGAGGTGCCCCTGCATCACGCAGGGCCTGCAAAACCATCTGGTAGGCGGGATTCTTCAGAGTATCTTCACCTAACGTTTCACGCATAGCGCCTGCCGGATCAATGGGAGAACCGCCCCATGAGGCAAAATTAGTACCCGGAATACTCACCACATACAGTGCATGGGCTGGGTCGCCTTCATGTCCTGCTTCGTACATGACGGTAACAAGCACTGCACCGCGCTCGCCCCTACTCGCATCTTGCTGGGAACGTTCGAACTCCTGGTCCTGTGCCTTGGCAGCCACCTGCAGACGGTCCGAACTGACGCCTACAGAGAGCTGGCTTTTCTCGCCACGATGTGCAGCAACACCGTATTTTTCAGCTGAGGTGGTAGACACGCTATACGCCCTCTTATCGGCCTCCGGGCCATGGAGGGGACCTACAATGCCAACTCCATTCTTTTCCAGTACTTTCTCAATGAATTCCTGGGACAGTCCCGTCATAGCGGAGAATCTGCTAGCAATACGCGGACGCGCAATCTCGGGGTTCCATTTGGCGTCGAAGTAGGCGGCTACGCCGAAGAGGGCGAGAGCGGTTAGAGGCGAAAAAGGCAATGTCCGAGAGGCCGCGAAATACCCAAGCTCGGGAATGGTGAGCTTAACGAAATAGGTGATATTTCCGTATCCTCTTGCGATAAGTCCGCGGATGTAGTCCTGGCTACTGCGCCCGTCGGGTAGCTTTCCACCGTGCGTCTTACCTGTGAACTCAAACCAGCCTGCGACAATATTTTCGGTCTGCAGGTAGGAGCTGTGGGCGGCGCGGACGGCTGCTGCGGTGGCACCGAACTTTAGCGCGCTTCCGCCGAGGTCTGTAGCGAGGCCGGCGCAGAGGCCAGCAGCCTGCTGGGCGCGTCCGTTGATGCCGAGGAAGAGCCGGGTTTCGGCGGCGATGCCGAGAATCGGCATGGTTCGGTCGGCGCAGGTGCGGCTGACGGTGTCGAGCCCGTCGGCGATGGCGGGCATTTCTTCGAGGGTAACGCTGATGGTACCCCCAGTAAGCACACCAGGCCCAGTGGGGTCTACGGGCCCGGAGAGGTCACCGATGGGTGCAACGGTGGGTCCGGTAAGCATGGTTTCTCCTGAGGTTAGTGGGTTCGGATGAGCGAGCTCAGCCCGTCGGGCAGGTTTACGTGCATGAGTGAATCGAGCGCTGACTGGGCTTTTTGCACGCCTGAGCGGGCGATAATTTCGCCGGGGTTGAGTTTTTCGAGGGCGTCCGCGGCTCCGTTGGCGAGTTTGCCGAGTAGGTTATCTACGGCGGAGGCGGCGCCTTTGATTGCCTGCGCCTTGGAGGTGAGGTCGTTGGCGAGTTCTTCACCTGCGGCGGCGATCATGGCGGCGGCGCTTTCGGCTTGTTCGGCTTGGTTGCGGATTTTTTCGCGGTGTTCTTCGAGTTGTCGCCGGTAGGCGCGTCCGGCTTCGGATGCCCAGTGGTCGCCGTTGAGTTCGTTGGCGCGTTGGTGTGCGGTGCGGATTTCTTGGGCTTCGGTGCGCATCCTATGGGAGAGTTCTGCGCCTTTGGCTCGGGCGAGGGTGGCTGCTGCCATGAGTTGCTCGGCGAAGGCGTGGCCGGCGGCGGTGCCGATGCCCATGTGTCCTGCTGCGCGGAGAATATCGGTCGGTTCGATGCGGGGCAGCTGGGGTACGGGTGGTGGTGTGGTGTCGACGAGGGTGCTCATAGTGTGTCCTTTCACGGCGGGTTTGTTTTAGGCTAAATCTGCCGCGGTGACCGTGCAGGTGGAATACGCCAACCTGTGGATAACTCCGGCTTGTTTCGAAAAATTCGCACGTTTTTGCCCCTTATCATCCGAAAAATGCCCCCTCCGTACCCCCTCGTTTTGTCATATTTCTGCAACTAACCCAGCCGCCCGTCACGTCCATATGCTCTTCCCGCCTCTTTTTTTCAGCGAATTCATGCAAAAATAGAGTTATGTCTCACACCAATAACACCATCCTGCCTTCTGGCCGTATTGATCTGGGCACCGGCGAACTTGCACTGGGCCCCCTGGACGGACGCTACGCTTCCGTGACCGCACCCCTGACCAACTACCTCTCTGAGGCGGCGCTGAACCGCGACCGCATCCACGTTGAGGTTGAGTGGTTCATTTACCTGTGCGAGCACGAGGTACTGCCGGGTCTGTCCCCGCTGAGCGAGGAGCAGAAGAAGGGCCTGCGCGCCATCGTGACCGATTTCAACGCTGATTCTGTGGCGGAGCTGGCTGAGATTGAGGCAGTCACCGTTCACGACGTGAAGGCGGTCGAGTACTACATCGGTCGCCGCCTGGAGGGCCTGGGCCTGGGTCACCTGGTGCCGCTGGTTCACTTCGGCTGCACCTCCGAAGACATTAACAACCTCTCCTACGCGCTGGGTATCAAGGACGCCGTTGAGAACGTGTGGATCCCCGCCGCTGAGGAGCTGATTGAGGTTCTGCTGAATCTGGCTGAGGACGGCCGCGACGTGCCGATGCTGTGCCGCACTCACGGCCAGCCGGCAACCCCCTCCACCCTGGGCAAGGAGATGGGCGTGCTCGCCTACCGCCTGAAGCGCCAGGTCAAGCACGTGAAGGCGACCGAGTTCCTGGGCAAGATTAACGGTGCGACCGGCACTTACGCTGCTCACTATGCATCGGTGCCTAGCGCTGATTGGCAGAAGATTTCTCGTGGTTTTGTGGAGCACCTGGGTCTGACTTGGAACCCGCTGACCACTCAGATTGAGTCGCACGACTGGCAGGCCGAGCTGTACTCGGATATCGCGCACTTCAACCGCGTGCTGCACAACCTCTGCACCGATGTGTGGAGCTACATTTCGATTGGTTTCTTCCGCCAGATTCCGGTGGCTGGTGCGACCGGTTCGTCGACTATGCCGCACAAGGTGAACCCGATTCGTTTTGAGAATGCGGAGGCTAACCTGGAGCTCTCCAACGCTCTGCTGGATTCGCTGGGTTCGACTCTGGTGACTTCTCGTTGGCAGCGTGACCTGACTGACTCGTCGGCGCAGCGCAATATTGGTGTGGCGTTTGGTCACTCGGTTCTGGCTATCTCTAACGTGGTGAAGGGCTTGCAGCGTCTGGATATTGCGACCGACGTGATTTCCGCTGACCTGGATTCCAACTGGGAGGTCCTGGCTGAGGCTATCCAGATGGTGATGCGCGCGGAGGCTATTGCGGGTGTTCCCGGTATGGAGAACCCGTACGAGCGTCTGAAGGAGCTGACTCGCGGTCACCGCGTGGATGCCGCTCGTCTGAAGGAGTTCGTGGCTACTCTGGGTCTCTCCCCTGAGGCTGAGGCGCGTCTGTCGGCGCTGACTCCGCACACCTACAACGGTATTGCGGCTCAGCTGCTGGATCACGCGAAGAACGCGTAGCCTGTAGCGCCCGCTAATCAACAAAGCTAAACACTAAAGACCCCGGATTCCTAACTTAGGGATCCGGGGTCTTTAGCGTGTTGGGTCTTTTTATGTTCTGGTTTTATGACCAGCGGGTTTAGCGGCCGAGCATGCGGCGGTGGCCGGTTTCGGTGTCGTGGCCCTTGCCGCGGGTGAAAACCTTGCCTGCCGCCTTTCCTGCGTCCTTGACGCCCTTGAGGAGGGCACCAGCCACGCCGGAGGAGCTTTCCGAGCCGTCGCCACCCTGTACGCGGGGTGCGCGCGGGGTAATCATGAGCTCTGCGGGGAAGTAGGCGGGTGCGTCGCCGAAGGCACGGCGGGTGTTGCGCACGACGTCCTTACCGAGGGTCAGGTTTGCGCCGCCACCAACGACTGCACCCACGCCGAAGGGCAGGGCACGGCCGAGCAGTGCGCCGGTCTGGCGGGTCAGGAATCGGCGGATGAACATATTGCGGATGGTGCGTTCGACGCTGAACCTCTTGCCGCCGGAGGAGTTGCCGAGCAGCATGCCCCACTTGTTGGAGACGCCGCTTGCCTTGCCGGTCTGCAGGAGCACGGTGTTCATGAGCTGGGAGCCTTCGTCACCGAGCATGATTGCCATGACCATGGAGCGGGCGGTTTCGGCGTCGTGTACGTGCACGCCGTGCAATTCTGCGACTGCCTGGGCGTAGAGGGCGGTGCGTTCGAGGTAGCCGCCGACTGCGAGCGCGGACAGGCTCATGGAGGTGACGGTACCTACGCCGGGCACGAATGCGGATGCGCCGGTGACGCCGCCGATGGCGGTGATGTCGCGCAGGTAGGTGCGGTCGAGGCGCTTGTGGATTTGTTCGGGGGTTTCGTCGGGGTGCGCTTCACGCAGTTTTTTGACGATGGACAGCGCGAGCGGTCGTTGCATGCGCAGTACGTTGTCGAGGGTGGTGGTTAGCGCGGGACGGGGGTTGCCGTCTTCATCGAATAGAGACTTCTTCGGGTCAAGCATGCTCTCAGTAAATCACGGCTGGGTGAATATTTCCTGGATATGAGGGGTTGTGGTGGGGTGTGGGGGTGAAATTTCACCGAGGGCGTGGAGGTTTTTGAGGGGTTGTTAGGGTGTTTTGGTCTCTATTTGCGCCCAATTTTAAAGCGCGTAAAATTGTCGTAGATTACACACTATTCATTGTTTGCATAGTGCGTGACCTGTTTCACGACGATTCGGGTTGCGCCTGATGACAGATAGCGGCTGACACCTCTTCTGGACTAATAAGGATTGCTATGACTTCTTCCACCCATACGCCCAATGCTGCGCGTTCTCCCCTGGCGACTCAGGGGCTGGGTGTTGCGTACGCGACCGGCGCGATTATTTCGGCGCAGTTCGGTGCGGCTCTTGCTAAGCAGCTGATGGGCGATTTGGGCCCTTGGGGCGTGGTGACTCTGCGCCTGTTGACTTCTTCTATCCTGCTGTGGGCGTTCTTCCGTCCGCAGATTCGTTCGTGGACCCGTCAACAGTGGCTGACGGTCATTGTTCTCGGTGTCGCCCTGACGGGTGCGAATGCCTTCTTCTATGTGGCGATTGAGCAGGTTCCGCTGGCGATTGCGGTGGCGATTGAGTTTATGGGTCCGCTGGTGCTGGCGACGGTTATGTCGCGCCGCAAGCTGGATCTGGTGTGGATTGCGCTGTCCTTTACGGGCATGGCGATTCTAACGGCTGAGTCCCAGGCGAAGCCTGAAGATTTCGCCCTGATGGGTGTGATTTTCTCGGTCCTGACCGCTGTTTCTCGTGCCGCCTACATTCTGGCGACTGAGAAGGTGGGCGCACTCATCCCGGGCATGGGCGGCATGGTCATGGGTAACGTTGTCTCTACCCTGCTGGTTCTGCCGTTCCCGTTCCTTATTAGCGGCAACAACCTGCTGAAGGTCACTCAGGATGTGAACCTGCTGGCTATTGGCTGCCTGATGGGTCTGCTGGCTTCTGCTCTGCCGGCACTGGGTGAGGTTTCTTCGCTGCGTCTGTTGCCCGCGCATATTTATAGCGTGGTGCTGTCCCTGGAGCCTGCGATTGCGGCGGCTGTGGGTATTGTGATGCTTGGTGAGGCTACCGGCCTGGTCCGCTGGGTTGCTATTGCTCTGCTGGTGGCTGCGAGTATCGGCATTTCAATTTCTCACGCTCGCGCACAGAAGAAGGCGCAGGAAGAGGGCACTTTGGAGGATCCCGATCGCTACTTGCCCGGCGCGGTGGATGCCCACGCGGTTGATATTGCGCAGATGGCAACAAGTTCCATTACGCTTCCGTCGGCTGCGCAGATTAAGGCTGACCGTGAGGCGAAGGGCCTCTAATCTGCTGAACTGTAGCCGTGTCAACGGTTTCTAGCACCCCCGGGTGACGAGTAGGATAGTATCTCGTGTTACCCGGGGGTGCACTTTTTAACTGCGCTGGTCAGGTTCTTGCCCCCGCCCGAATCGATACGTCACCTGTACACCTTGAGAGATGCACCGCCTCCCTGTGAGGCGCAGGAAGGAGAATCATGCCGCATACTTCATCTCAACGACCCGCACTGGGCATTATGTTTGTGCTGATATCCTGCTCGTCGCTGCAGTTCGGTGCCGCATTCGCGGTGACGCTCTTCCCGTTGTTTGGTGCGCTTGCTGTGAGTGTGAGCCGTCTGGCGATTGCGTCCATTGTGGTGGGTAGCGCCGTCTGGTTGGCGGCTCGTTGGCGTGCCCGTCGTGGCGGAATGATGCCGCCGGGTGCGCTGTCCTGGTCGAAGGAGCAGTGGCGTGCCGTCATCATTTTCGGTATGACGTTTGGTCTGATGAACGGCTTCTTCTATTGCGCGATTGACCGCATCCCGATTGGTTTGGCGGTTGCGGTGGAGTTCTTGGGGCCGCTGGCTTTGGCGTCTATGCTGACGCGCAGGCTCCGCGACGCGGTATGGGTGCTCTGCGCCCTGGCGGGCATGCTGGTGCTCGGCTACGAGGCGGCGGTCGGCAAGGATACCGACTACCTGGGTCTGACGTTCGCGCTGATTGCTGGCGTGTTCTGGGCGCTGTATATTCGCTCGAGCGCGAAGGTGGGTGCCCTGGTTCCGGGTGCGAGCGGCCTGGCGGTTGCGATGCTTGTTGGCGCCGCGTTTATTGCTCCGGTGGCGGCGATTGTTCCGGCGCCTCAGCCGTTGTGGAATGCGGCGCAGGATCCGATGCTGCTCCTCATGATTTTTGGTACCGCGATGTTCGCTTCGGTGATTCCCTATAGCGCGGAGTTGATGGCTCTGCGCAACCTGCCGCAGCAGGTGTTTAGTGTGCTGATGAGTATGGAGCCCGCTATTGCGGCGATTGCCGGTTGGGCACTGCTGAACCAGGAGACTGGCCCGGTTCGTTGGCTGGCGATCTGCCTGCTGATGACCGCGAGTGTGGGCATTACGCTGACCACCGCGCAGAGCGGCTCCCCCAAGCAGAAGGATGACGGCGAGGATCCTGTTCCCGTGCCGCTACCCGAGTAAAACCTAAATTCTGCCGGCGCGAGGCATATAGAAAACCCATAAACAAAACCGTTGAGGCGGGTACCTGGTTGGTACCCGTCTCAACGGTTTTATGTTTCAGTTTTAGCTCTCAGCCAGCTCGTCCAGCAGGTCGCGCAGCTCATCGGTGGTGAGCACCTCCGCCGGATGCGGGCCCAGGGCGTACAGCCGGTCCTGGGTGTCCTCGTCCAGCTCGCGGGCGGTGCCAACCAGCACGAGGTTGCCTTCGTTCTGCCCGCTGAGCATGGAGCTCTCGCACAGGCACCACACGTGGTCGAAGACTTCGAGCATGGCGGTTGCCTGCAGCTGGAAGAAGGGCAGACCCGCGTCGTCGCCCACGTTGATGGCGACCATGCCGCGCTCGCTCAGGGCGTCCTTGAGTTCGCGGTAGAAGTCGCGGTTCGCCAGGTGCGCGGGCGCGTCCATGCCGGTGAAAATATCGAGGATAATCGCGTCGAAACCGGGCACGCCCAGCAGTTCGGGCAGGTTCGCCAGCTGCTCGCGAGCGTCCCCCACCACCAACCGACAGTCGGTTCCGGCGGGTAGCGGCAGGCGGTCCGTTACAAAACCCATGAGCCCGGGTTCAATATCCACGGCAACCTGGTGGGAGCCGGGGCGGGTCGCCTGAATATAGCGCACGAGGGTCAACGCACCGGCGCCCAGGTGTGCGGCGGTAATGGGTTCGCCGGCGGGCGCGAGCGCATCCACCGTGTTTGCGATGCGGCGCAGGTACTCGTAGAACACGTAGCCGGGGTCCGCAATATCCACGTGGGACTGCTCAGCGCCACCGATTTCGAGAACGTAGCCGTGGTCGCTGAACCCGTCCGGGTGGATTTCGGCGCGCTGACCGCCGGAGAGCTGAATGTGCGCCACTACTTCACGCCAGCTTCACGCTTGAAGGTGCTGACCAGGTCATCCACCGAGGAGGAAGAATCCAGGCCCTCAACGACCTTGTCGTTCACGGCGAAGGTGGGGGTGCCCTTCACACCGATCTTCACGGCGTGATCGTAGTCGCGCTGGATGGGCTTGACGGTGTCGGAGGCGAGTAGGACCTTGTCGAATTCTTCGACGTTCAGGCCCAGTTCCTTGGCGTAGTCGTTGAAGAGGGTGCGCAGCTTGTCGCGCTCTTTGATGTTCTTCCAGTCGTTCTGGGTGTTGAAGAGCTTGTTCGCCATTTCGACGTGCTTACCCTGAGCTGTTGCGGCCTCCACGGCGAGTGCGGCGGGTACGGCGTTGGCGTGCATGTTCAGCGGCATGTGGCGCACGGTCACGTTCAGCACGCCGTCGAGCTTCTTGGCGGCTTCTTCGAACTTGGGTTCTGCCTTGGCGCAGTAGGGGCACTGGTAGTCGGTGTACAGGGTTGCGGTACCTGCGCCGGGTACTTCGCGGTTGAGGCGGTAGCCGACGTAGCCGTCATCGGCGGATGCCGAAGCGCTCGCAGTGGCGCTCGCCGAGGAAGCGGCGGTGCTTGCCGAACCACTTGCCGAGGCGCTCGCAGATGCCGATGCGGTCGAAGAAGACTGGGAGGAGCTGGAACCGCATGCGCTCAGTCCCAGTGCGGCGGCGGGCACTACGCCCAGCAGCAGGGTGCGGCGGTTGAGGGGTGAAGTCATGGTAGTTCCTCTCTCTACGGGTGGCGGACTGGCCTGTGGTTGATATGCGCTGTGAGACGCTGCCAGCCGCCGTGGGTACAGGGTTTATTGTATGCCTCTGCCCTGAACTTTCCCTATCTTCGGGCGGGTTTGCGGGGTGAATGCAGTGCACGCCATAGGCGCCCTGCCCCCTGCTCGCGCCTGTGGTTGCGGTGTTGAAAGTAATTAGCCTCTCCCCCGCCTTTTTGGTACTATTGCGGGGTATGCACTGTTCGCCGGTTGCTTTCGGGCGGCTGAGAACAAACGTATATGCGCCTCTATAGCTCAGGGGTAGAGCATTTCCCTCGTAAAGAAAAGGTCGTGGGTTCGAATCCCACTGGGGGCTCCACATCCGCCGTAACGCGTGCCGGTTTCCGGTGTGTTGCGGCGGTTTTTAGCATCTGAGAGTTGTCGTTTTCTCGAAGATGTCACCGTCGATTTTTAGGAGATTCTCGTGTCTTCTCACTCCTCAAATACTCAGCGTTTGCAGAACCGCTCGCAGGGTGGTCGTGCCGCTGCGGGTTCTTCGCGTTCGATGAGCCCCACGATGCGTTTTGCGCTGGTGTACGTGCTGGCGCTGGTGGTTTCCCTGGCGGTGTGGTTCTTCTACCGTTCCGTGTATGAGGATGACACCTCGTTCTTGGTGCCGATTGTGATTTCTTTGGTGACCTCTTATGTGTGCGCTCATGCGCTGACGGGCGGCAAGTCGCCCCGCAACTAGCAGCTAGGTTGTAGCGCGCCAGAGGTTTCAGGCAGACAAAAGCCGCGCACCCGGTTCCCCCGTTCAGGGGTTGGATGCGCGGCTTTTTACGCGTGTACTTTAGGCGAGCACCTTACTTGGATGCGCGCTGGAAGTCGCTGTCGGTCTTGCCCCACAGGCCGTAAACCTTGGCAAGTTCCTTGACCTTCTTTGCACGCAGGTAACGCGGCAGGTAGGAGCCGTCGCGGGGGCCGTCGAGGGGCACGTCGAGCATCTGGTGTGCTTCTTCGATTTCGATCTCGCTCGGGGAGAATGCCGCGTTGATGGTCTCGGTCTGGCGGATGTCGAGGGTAATCTTACCGGTCATGCCGTGGTCGTTCGCGTAGCCGCATGCCTTGGAGAGGTCGGCACCATATGCGCCGAGGGTCGGGCCGTCGATGGGGCCGGGCAGACCACCCAGGGTGGAGGCGATGACCAGCTGCGAACGCACGTAGGCGAGCGCCATGGGGGTTGCGGAGGAGCCGGTGTCGCGGCGGTAGTCGCCTGCACCGAATGCGAGGCGGAAAGTGCCGATTGCGCGGGCAATTTCGACGGAGTGGTGCACGCCGAGTGCGGACTCGATCAGCGCGATGATGGGGGTACCGGCGGGCAGCTCGGCTGCGGTGCGGTCGATGTCGGTAGCGTGCTCTGCGGTGGCGAGCATGACGCCGCGCAGGCCCTTCACGTTCTTGAGGGCCTTGACGTCCTTCCACCAGTGTTCGGTGGTGATGGCGTTGATTCGTACCCATGCGACGACGCCGGAGTTGAGCATGCGGACGACCTGTTCGCGGGCTGCATCCTTCTCTTCGGGCGGGCAACCGTCTTCAAGGTCGATGATGATGGAGTCAGCCTCAGATTCGAAGGCCTCTTCAAAAACTTCTTCAGTGGAGTTGGCGCGCACGAGGAGCCAGGAACGAGAGAGGCTGGGGCGCAGCTGGCGTGCGCGCTCGTTGCGGTGGAATTCAAACATGGTGTGTGACTTCTTCCGTGAATTATTGGTGCATTAGGTTGTGCCGTAGAGGGGCAGGAAAAAGCCTACGGTTCTTCCGCGCGTACCATCGCATTGTGTCGTCACCTCCATTGTGACGGAACCGCATAAGAAGTGTCCTACACCCCTTCTTTAAGCGTATCGCCTGTTGAGGTGCACATCAAACTAACCCGCCTGTTAGTCGCCGTTCGGCTTCGCCCTGTTCACGTGGCGGACGCAGGTCAGCGGGCAGATTGGGTTAGCGCATAAACGGGATTGCCCGCAGCATCCGGAGGGGATACTGCGGGCAGTTCAAAAGTTCACTGTTAGGCTTCTACCAGCTGGGTACGACCCACGGGGATTCCGTCATCAAAGGTCAGCTCGCCGGCGGCTTCCTTCTGGGCACGCTGAATCAGACGCTCTGCATCCTCAATGTGCTGCACCACGGCCTCAACGCGGCGGTGTACGCTCACCTGGCGGTCGCATCCAGTAGCGCATTCGCCGAAGCAACGTGCCATGGCGAGCGCCTCAGCGCAGAGAGCCACCGCGTTACCCGCCTTGGAGAGGGCACGGTTCAAATCCGAGTAGGTGCCGAACGGGGAGGCGGGAATATCGCCGTCGCTGGGGGCGAGGCGGTGCGCCTCCATAGCGACTGCGCGCACGCGCGGAATCAGGTCTGCGAGCGTGTTTGCGTCCGGCACGATGAGCTCAATCATAGGGGCGGACGAGTCGGTTGCCGCCAGGCGTTCGAGGACCTGGTGGAAGCGGTCAATGCCGCGGATGAACCGGTCGTGGGATCGGCGCCAGATACCTTTACCTAGTTCGGCGTCGTCGCGGCGCGATTGCAGGTAGCTTTTGAGCCCCATATGCCCTCCTCTGCGTGGTGTGTGTGCCGTGTTTGTTGGTCAGTGGAGGCTGCCCGTGTTGGGCTCTGCGGCGACCCGCAAACCTCCCTATACTTAGGTTACCCTAAATCTCTTTTAGTGACGAGATGTCAGCAGATAGTTCAGCATATATTGCACATAGAGGTCACCCCGCGCACCGCTCCAGCGCAGTAACGCGGGGGCACCACCCCTACAGCATGCGCAGCACAATCTTGCCGCGATGCTGACCCGAGTCGAAGTACTCGTGGGCGGCAGCTGCCTCCTCCATATCGAAGACACGGTCGAGCCCCACACCGATCCTGCCGGATTCAATCAGCGGTAGCACGTTCTCGCGCACACCGCGCAGAATCTCAGCCTTCTGCCGGTCGGAGCGGGTGCGTAGGCTCGTGGCGTGCACCGACAGGCGACGGGAGAGCATGTACCCCAGGTTCACTTCTGCCTTGGCGCCTCCCATCAGACCGATAATGCACAGGTGGCCACCGTCGGCGAGAGTGTGCAGGTTGTCGTCCAGGTACTTTCCACCCACGACATCGAGGATGTAGTCGGCGCCGCGTCCGCCAGTTTCAGCCAGCAGGACTTCACGGAACGAATGTTCGGTATAGATAATGGGTTCCGCACCTAGTGAGCGCACATATTCGGCTTTTTCCTCGGTGCTGACGGTCGCAAACACGCGAGTACCGGCGGCGAGCGCCAACTGGATGGCGTGCACACCAATACCGCCGGTACCACCGTGTACGAGGACCACCGCGGGTTCGCCGTCTTCCTTGAGGTTTTCGGCGGGGTTCATACTCATACCGCAGGTGAGCACCAGGTTCGAGTAGACAGTTGCCGCGACCTCGGGAATGGCAGCGGCCTCGACAAAGCTCAACTGTTCCGGCACGGGTAGCACGTGGTCGACCGGCACGGTCACGTAGTCGGCGTAGCCGCCTCCGGCGAGCAGCGCCATAACGGAAGTGCCACGGTTCTCCACAGAGGCACCCTCACCGACCGCCTCGATAACGCCGGCTACTTCGAGGCCGTAGATAGCGCTCGCACCGGCGGGCGGCGGGTAGAATCCGCGGCGCTGCAGAGCGTCGGCGCGGTTGATTCCGGCGGCGTGAACACGGATGAGAACTTCATGGGAGCGGGGCACGGGGGCGGGTACTTTGGTGATTGTCAGAGCCTCAGGTCCACCGTGACTATTCTCGATAATTGCTCTCATGAGTCCTCCTCATTGCTGGAAGCACCATCGTCGGTGCGCGATTTACAGAAAGCATACAACGTGCGATAATCTCTTAGTGCCCTGCGGCACGGTATTGCCATAAAATGCCGGTCTCTGGAGTGCATGGATGGTTGTCCGAGCGGCCGAAGGAGCTGGTCTTGAAAACCAGTAGGCGGTAACCCCGTCTCAAGGGTTCAAATCCCTTACCATCCGCGTTATAGCTTCTGCTCCGCCTCATGTGTGGAGTGCAAAGAGCCCCGTTCCTCAACATGAGGAACGGGGCTCTTTGCATATCAAATACGAAAGACCACAAATTCGGCTCTCGGCACTCCAAACTTCCTAAGCCGGTTACGACGCTATCCCTTCAAGGTGAAAACAAGCACCAGCAGGGTAATAGCCGCCAGGACTGACAGGGCGATGGGCAGAATCACACCAATCCAGCAGAGGATACGCCCCGCTTTTGCCGGTGCACCGCGACGTTCCGCATCTCGCGCAGACATGATTCCCAGGATGCTCAGAATAAAAGATCCGAGAAGGCTGTAGGGCACCCAGAACGTTACGAGGATAAGCACCATGCTGATGATGCCAAAGGTTAGTGACCGTTGAGCCAACTTGCGTCCCTCTTCCAGGATGCCTGTGGGTCCGACGATATTCCTCGGGTAGCTCGGGTAAAACTGACGCGTAGGTAGTGGCTGGTTACCCGGGGCGCCATGGTTGGGCTGCCCGTTGTTATTTCCCCGGTGGAGCTTGGCGTATTCGGGGTTGTTATCGAAGGCTTCATTATTTTGGGGTAACTGCGACATCGCATCCACAACCTTTCACGTACCGACACAGATGCTAAACCCACCCTAAACCTTCCCCACCGCGGGAACAAGCCTGCCAGGACCAATCCACGAGATATACGGCATATATAGCAAAACCCCGTTCCTCAACGCGAGGAGCGGGGCTCTTGCGTACACCAATTCGGGTTGCCGGAGGCGTCGTTAGTTGATGCCTGACAAAGCCTGCAGAATCAATAAGATGAGGGCGATGATAGCAAGGTCAATGATGATCCCTGCTATGCCGAGGATTAGACCTCCGGTGGCGGGGACACCGTACTCTCTTGCCCCGAACGCTTTCCAGATACCTAAGATGCTCAGGAATGACGCAACAAAGGCTATGACTATACCAGCTGCAAGGCCATTGGCAAGGCAACCAATTCCTAGGAAGAGAGCCATCAGTCCGAGGAAGCCGAACATCAGGGAGGAGTTAGCGGCCTTTTCACCGGCTTGTGTCCTCTGCGCGTCGGAAGGTTGCTCGCTCGCAGGTTGCTGCCATTCGTCCCTATCGTCAGCACTGGGTTGCACGCTGTTGTTCGCCTGGTAGATCTTGGCGTATTCAGGGGTGTTATCGAAGGCTTCATTGTTTTGGGGTAGCTGCGACATCGCATCCACAACCTTTCAATACCGGGTGTTACGTGTCTATCGACTCGGGAGAGCATCTGGGCTCACTATCGAGCCGGCGTCGTTAGTTGATGCCTGACAAGGCGTTCACAATCAGCAGGATGAGGGCGGCGATACCAATGAAAATGCATAGCCCCAGCCCGTTGAGAATCAGGCCACCGCTGGCACGCGTACCGTACCGGCGTGCCACGAACCCCTGCCAGATACCCAGGATGTTCAGGATTGGGGCAAGGAGAGCTATCTGCGGAGCACTTTCTTCAAGACCTCGGACAAGAGACCAGCACCCTAGAACGAAAGACAGCGGGCTGAGGAAGCCAAAAAGTAGGGAGAAGTTCGCTGCCCTTTTACCCGCCGCTTGATCTGAAAAATCACCCGGAGACTCATTGGCGGGTAGTAGCTGTTCGTCAGAAGTATCCGGGTTAGACTGCTCGTTGTTATCTTCCTGGTATAGCTTGGCGTATTCGGGGTTGTAATCGAAGGCTTCATTGTTTTGGGGCAGCTGCGACATCGCATCCACGACCTTTCACATTCCACACGCGAGGGGTGTTAACTTCACCCTAGACTCTCCCCATCAGGGAAACAAGCATGTCGGGCTCAATCCAGGAAACACACGGCATACATACAGCAAAGCCCCGCACCTCACCATGAGGAGCGGGGCTTTTCGTGTTCAAGGTTCTGAGTTCTCGAGGCTAGTTCCAGTACTGCATAAGAGCGTTCAGGGTCCTCGACGGGCCTGAATCATTTAATCCAGACAAAGCACTCAGAATCATGATGATCAGGGCGACGATACCAATGAAAATGCATAGCCCCAGCCCGTTAAGAAGCAGACCACCGATGGCGCGCTTACCGTATCGTCGTGCCACGAACGCCTGCCAGATACCCAAGATGTTTAGCAATGGGGCAGTGAGAGCCAGGAGTGAACCGATTTCATAGCCATAGGCAGACCACCGAAACCCTAGAACGAAAGACAGCGGGCCGAGGAAGCCAAAAAGTAGGGAAAATTTCGCTGCTCTTTTACCGGCTTGCTCCCTCTGCACGTCGGGAGGTAGTAGCTCGCTTACAGATTGTCCCCAGTCGTCCGTACTGTCAGCGTCGGACTGCACGCTGTCGCTCGCCTGGTAGAGCTTGGCGTATTCGGGGTTGTTATCGAAGGCTTCATTGTTTTGGGGTAGCTGCGACATCGCATCCACAACCTTTCAATACCGGGTGTTACGTGTCTATCGAAGTAAGAGAGCGTTCAGGCTCCTCGACGGGCCTGCATCATTGAAGCCGTACAGAGCAAACCCAATCATTATGATGAAGCCGACGATGGCGATGACAATGACCATTCCTATCCCGCTGAGAAATAGACCCACGTTGGCGTCCTCACCGTGCTGTCTTGCCACTCGTGCTTGCCAGAGACCCAAGAGGTTCAGTAACGGCGCAGCAATGATTATTGGCATGCCGATACCAAAGCCATGGGAAACCCACCAAAACGCTAGGGCGAGAGTAAGCATACCGAAGACACCGAAAATCAGGGAGAGATGTGCGGCTTTTTCACCAGCGCCCATCTTCCACACGCTCGGAGAGAACTCACTCGCGGGTAGCGGCTGGCCGTCCGTACCAGACTGCACGCTGTCGCTCCCCCGGTGGGGCTTGGCGTATTCGGGGTTGTTATCGAAGGCTTCACTGTTTTGGGGTAGGTGCGACATCGCATCCACAACCTTTCAGAATCCATACACGTTAGTTGGTGCGCCACACCCACAGTGTCCAGGCGTTCACGAGCACGAAGCTGACGATGGCAACCCAGCTCAATACGCGACCCGCGGCAGGAATCGCACCGTAGCGATCTGCTTCCTTAGCCTTCCACAGACCAAGAGTACCCAGCACAACAGACGGAATACCGAAAAGCCACCAGCCCCATACCGCAACGCTGACAAGACTGAGCACGCCAAAGGCAAGTGAGAGTTGGGATGCGCGTTCCCCCAAATCCCGTTCAAAAGACTCTCTTCTCTTCTGTGAGAGCGGTGTCAGCGGGGGCCGACTATCAGGGTCGTAGCGGTCATTCGGGTTGTAGTCATCATAGTGTTCGCTCGTGCTTTTATTCTGCTTCAACCCTTTGTACCCAAAGCTTGAGTCAAAGGGGTTGGGCTCTTGCAGGTAGTAGGACGACATCGCATCCACGACCTTTCAATACCGGGTGTTAACTTCACCCTAGACCTCCCCCACCTGGGGAACAAGCATGTCGAGCCCAATCCAGGAAACACACGGCATACATACAGCAAAGCCCCGCGCCTCACCATGAGGAACGGGGCTTTCGTGTGCCCTCCAGCGAGGGCGAAAGTATTTAGAAAAGCGTCAACATCTGTACAGTCTCCACGAGCTTAGAATTTGCGGCAGAATCCGAAAGAGCCAGCATAATCGCCAGCAGCATACCGCCACCGAAAAGCACCAAGAACATGCCACCAATGGCTACGCCAATCCAGTTCATGATGCGACCAGCCGAAGCAGCCGCGCCGTAGCGCTCCGCCTCGTTCGCCTTGAAGATACCGATAACACCCAGAATCAGGGAGGGCAGACCGAACATCCACCAGCTGAGAGTCGCAATACAAGCCAAGCTGATAATACCGAGCACCGTGGAAGTCTGAGCAGCCTTCTCACCGGCAAGCTGCTCGGGAGTCTTGTGAATGATACCCACGGGAATCATCATGGGCTGACCGTACTGGTACTGCTGCTGGTACTGCTGACCGTACGGGTCGTACTGATTCTGGCCGTACGAGTCTTGCCCATACGAATTCTGACCGTACTGGTCGTAGGAGTACTGATCATAAGAGCCCTGGCCGTACTGACCGTATGAACCCTGCCCGTACTGTCCGTACTGGGTATTCTGCCCATACTGACCGTTCTGGTTGTACTGCTCGTTCAGACGGTTGTAGTCCGGGTTGTAGTCGTAGGGGTCAGCGCCCCGCGGATTCTGAGACATGGCATCTCACTTTCGTACGGCTGGTGTGTGTTAAACCTAATTCACCCTAACCCATGAATGGGACGGGTACAACTAAGCCCGTTATGCAACCCCGCACAATGGCACTTTGATGCACTGGGCACGGGCTTTACAGAGCGCACAAAAGCCCGCGTGCGCACAGGGCGCTCGCGGGCTTTCACAAACTATAAAACCGCTTTGAACAGTCTGTTCTAGTACTTTACAAAAATCTTCAGAACGAGCATCAGAAGAATACCGACGATACCGAGAATGGTGCCGGTAATAGCCATACCGCGGTTCTTCAGCTCGGGGTTATTCATAGCCAGGCGACCGGTCACAATTGCCACAACACCAAGGATGTAGCCGAAGATGAACAGGCCCACGATGCCGCTCACCAGAGAGACAATGGACAGGGTCTGCGCCTTCTTTGCCTGAGCCTGCTGCTCGGGGGTCGGGACCGGCTGACCGTACGGAGCCTGCTGACCATACTGGGGTGCCTGCTGGCTGAACTGGGGGTCCTGGTTGAACTGGGGCTGGGGGTTGTTGGGGTTTTCAGACATGATTTCTCGCTTCGCTGAGTGATGAGGTGCCTCTGATGTGCTGTATCGGAAGATAAAACATCAGAGGTGCCCTCTATTTATCGGTTGGACACATGCAGTGTATCGAAAATGTGTATGAGCCTCAATGTTTACAACCGGTAGTCCACGCCTAGAGGCCTACCTCCCCTGCCTACGCCTCACCTGCTACACAAGCCGAATTGACCAAGCGCAAAACAGCCTATATTCTTATAGGGATGCGCTCACGAGCGCACCGTGGAGACGTGCCAGAGCGGCCGAATGGACTTCACTGCTAATGAAGGGTCGGGGTTAAACTCGACCGGGGGTTCAAATCCCCCCGTCTCCGCCACAAAAAGCCCCGTACCGGCTGGTACGGGGCTTTTGCTTTACCCATTTCATTCAGGCACAAAGCCTAGAAACTCCTGGTTTAGAAACTTCTGGTCTAGAAGCTCTTGAAGTCCACGAGGCGCGCATCCGCACCATCCAGCAGAGCCCACTCCCCCGGTACCTCAAACACCGCGATAGAAGAGGGAGGGAAGCCATAGTACACATCCATGGACGCGTTCGGGTCAGAATCGGGGCTCATCAGACGCTGCGCGGCATCCTGCACGCCGGGCAGATGCGACACCACCATCAGAGAATGAACATTCTCAGAAACACTGTTGATGCGCGCAATGATGCGGGACACAGACACCTCATACAGGCCCTCATCCAGATGAGCAGTAGGCGCCTTCGCCCCCAAACCATCCGAAACCCAAGTCGTCGTCTGACGAGTACGCAATGCCGACGACGACATAATCTGCTCCGGAATATAACCGCGAGCCGCCAGCCAGGCGCCAGCAGCGGCAGCCTGTTCATGACCGCGCTTCGTCAGCGGGCGATCAAAATCGTTCAGACCCCAATCAGCCTCCGCATGGCGCATAATAATCAGACGCTTAACCCCGCGGCGGTGCGAGCCAGATGCAGTGTTGGAAGAATTTTCAGCCATACACCCATTCTATCTAGAGGGCGCCAACACGTGCTGCACACCGCCACGTGAACGAGCCCCGCAGACACAAGCAAGCGGGCACAAGTAAGCAGGCATAAGTAAACCCCGGCGCACCGGCATCACGCCAGCACACCGGGGTGCACTCTACAGAAGCTAAATTCTGTACACGCTAAATCGAGTATTCCGGAGCAGCCCAGACAACAACCTCGGGGTGCTCAAAGAAGCGGTAGCCCTGACCGCGCACCGTGCGCACGGTACCCGACAGGCGACCCAGCTTCGAACGCAGACGACGAATATGCACGTCAATCGTACGCTCGTGCGGATGCTCGTCACCCGAGCTCCACAGCGCCTTCAGCAGCTCTTCACGGCCCACGGTACGGGAAGAATTCTCTACCAGGTGCGCCAGCAGCTCGAACTCCTTGAAGGTCAGCATGAGCGGCTCACCGTCCAGGAACACCTCGCGGCGCGCCAGGTCAATCAGAACACCCGAAGAGTGGCTGTTCGTGGTCTCTGCTTCGCGGGCGACATTCGCCTCCGGATGCATGTACATTGCGGTCGGATCACCGAGCGCATTACGCACCACCTCAAGGTCGCTACCCTCAGCGTTCACCGGAGCCAACGCCACAGCGGCGTAGGACTCCGACTCAGGTGCCAGATGGTGTGCATAGGTGCGCAAATCCTGAACGATACGCACCAGGGAGGTGCCGTTCGCAGCGGCAAGTTCCTCGTTCAAACCCACGTAAAGCACGAAGCCGCGTGCCTCATTTTCCTGAGCCTGCTTGTGGGCAGGGTCGCCAGCTGAGAAAGTCATCGGACGCAACGTTGCGGCCTGAGCAGCGGGACGCTGAGGCTGCACGACCTGGCGCTTAGCGGCGCGGCCGCGCTGGGAGATGTGGACATATCCAGGTACAGCGCCTGACATGGTTCAACCTTCTCTCAAAGTCTGTGTACGGGATCCCAGTCGTACATGGTGTGGGGTGCGCCGGAAGTGACGCCGAGTCAAACAGTCCCCAATACCTGTTCGAGTCTCAATCCTCATACTTAATATTTCTCCTATTTGACGGATAAATCAAGCGGATTCGACATAGTGGATATACCTCTGGCGGTAACAGGAGTACAATAGCCCTCCCCTATTTTGGGAGGTTTCATGCGGAACCTGAGGCTTTCAGCTTTTTTCTCACATAAATATTCACGGTTTCTGTTATGTATGGGTTACACCCTGCATTTTCATGTGAAGCTGTGAATACGCTTGAAGTTTTGAAGCATTCTCAAATGCCTTAATGTGTTCCTAATCACATATGGGGAGGGCGTTGCAAAAGCCAGCACCAACACCCAGCAGCACCATCGCCGCCCAAGCCCCAGACACATTAGACATGTACCGACACACCGCGGCACGCAACCCACCGAATACCCACAAGACATAGCGAAGCGCCTCCACACATACATATGCAGAGGCGCCCGCTCACCGTAAGCAAATAAGCTTACTCAGCCAGACCGTACAGGCGGTCACCGGCGTCACCCAGACCCGGAATAATGTACGCCTTCTCGTTCAGACGCTCATCACGAGCAGCCAAGAACAGGTCAACATTCTCCATGCCCTCAACGCCCTTCTCCAGAGCAGCAATGCCCTCAGGAGCAGCAATCAGGCACACACAAGTCACAGACTCAGCGCCGCGCTTACGCAGGAACTTAATAGCCTCAATCAGAGTGCCACCGGTAGCCAGCATCGGATCCAGCAGGTACACCTGACGGCCGGTCAGATCCTCTGGCAGACGCTCAGCATAAGTCACGATATCCAGGGTCTCCTCATTACGAGCCATACCCAGGAAGCCAACCTCAGCGGTCGGGACCATACGGGTCATACCCTCCAGCATGCCCAGACCAGCACGCAGAATCGGAACAACCAGCGGCTTAGGATCAGCAATACGAACACCGGTAGTAGTCGCCACCGGAGTCACAACCTCAACCTCTTCCACGCGGATCTCGCGAGTCGCCTCATAGGCAAGCAGAGTCACCAGCTCATCAACCAGCTGACGGAAAATCGGGGACGGAGTGTTCTTATCACGCAGAACACTAATCTTGTGAGAGACCAGCGGGTGGTCAAGAATCTTAATACGCATAATACGATTTTACCCAGCCCCGAATCAGCAAGCACCGGCAAAGCCCCGGAAGTGGCACACACCCTATAAAACTAGGCGAATACCGCCACGCAAACACCCGCCAGCACCATCCCAAAACAATCCAGGCATGCAAAAACCCGCCGAGACGAATCTCGACGGGTTTTCGTTGGTGCGGTGGTGGAGGGATTTGAACCCCCGTTGGCTTTTACACCAAACATCATTTCGAGTGATGCACCTTCGGCCGCTCGGACACACCACCAACAGTGGAAAACTATAGCACACCCCCAACAGGAGGGCAAGAACAAGCCTACATATCGTGCGCGTACGGCAGCCGGGTGTCGCCCCTTTCACGGCCCCTTTAACCGTGCCCTTTTCGACACCCGACACCGAAGTCCCGGCTACGTCTACAGACCCAACAGGTCCGCCTAATGACGGATATACCCATCTACAACCAGCATGACAGCACGCGTTGCATCCTCAGCATTGCGCTCCGCCTGATGCACTTCACGATCCATAGCAAACATGTAAATCGCGCCGAACATAGAGATCGCAATCGCACGAGGATTCTGAGCGGTATCAACCGTATAGCGGCGAGCCACAGCCTCCGTCATCTCCTCCAAAAAATCCAGAAGATTCAGACGGTTATCGCTCATCGCCTCAGTCCAACCATCCGCACCCTTCCACGCCTCCGAAAGCCACATCCGAGTAAAACCCGGACGGTCCTCAAGATACTGGAATGCGGCGCGAACAGCACTCCGCAACGCCTCACGCGGATCAGAATGAACCGACGCCGCGCGACGCGCATCGCTCAGCAGCAACTGCGTGCCGTACTGAACCAGCTGATCCACCATGGTCTTCTTAGAACCGAAGTTGTAATACACGGTTCCCTTAGAAACACCCGCCCGGGCAGCCACCTCTTCAACGGTGGCGTACTCAAGCCCCTTTTCGGTCATGATTTCCATAGCAGCGTTGAACAACTTCAACTGAGTTCTACCTGTACGGCCGGGACGACGACTTGAAGCTTCAGCGACTGGGCGCTGCAACATCAGCAGTCCTCCCTCCCTTTTTGCAGATATATCTCTATTTTATTAGACAGTTTTCCCCCGGTGCGACTAAACAGGGTTTGTTACACCGTAATCTCCGGAGCCAGCTTCTTCAGCGACCACGTACGATCACGACGCGTGCCAATGTAACCCAACATCAGACCAGCCAGACCCCACAGAGTCAAAACCAGCATGATGCCCCACAGGCTCGACTCATTAATGCCATACGCCAAACGACGCGTACCCGCCACCGCATAACCCATCGGGAAGAAATCATGCATCCAACGAATCGACTCAGGCAAAGTCTCATACGGCATCGTGCCGCCCGCAGTAATCAGCTGCAGAATCAGAATGACCAAAGCAACAAGCTTACCCGGCGCACCCAAAATCACCGTCAAACCATGAATGAAACCGGTAAAGACCAAAGCCACATAGCAGAGGAACAGCCACACAAGCCACGGATGAGCCATCTCAAAGCCCAAACCAAACTTAATCGCGGCAAACATCAAAGTCGCCTGAGCAATACCCACCAGGCCGAACGGCATCCAGCTACCGAGCATCACACGAATCGACGGAGCATGCGAAGCCAACGCACGGTTGTTCATCACGCGCAACGTCTGAACCAGCATCAAGCCGCCAATCCACAACGCCAAGCACATGAAGAACGGGCCCATGCCCTCACCATAGTTACGGCCCGACGCCAAGGAATCATGCGACAAAGTCACAGGGTTCGACATCGTATCCGCAACCTTCGCCTGATCGGTCGGCGCAAGGCTCGGAACCTGCTTAACACCAGAAGCCAGGCCGCTCTCCAGCGACGAAGTACCATCCTTCAACTCGGAAGCACCATCATTCAGCTGAGTAGAACCATCAGACAGCTTCGCCGTACCGTCAGAAAGCTTCGACGCACCATCCTTCAGCTCATTCGCACCATCAGCCAACTTCTGCTGACCCTCAACCGCAGACTGCTCCTTCTCCGCCAGAGTACCGCTACCATCCTTCAGCTCGGCAGTACCGCTCTTCAAAGAATCAGTACCCTCCTTCAGCTCAGAAGCACCACCCGACAGAGTCGCAGAACCACTCGCAAGGCTCGAAGCACCCGAAGCAATCTTAGAATTACCATCAGCCAGGGTCGCCGAACCCGACGCCAACGAGGATGCGCCAGCATCCACGCGAGCGGCACCATCAGCCACCGACGAAGCGCCCTTCGCAAGCGAAGACGCACCGGAATCCAGCGAATCCACGCCAGCCACCAAAGTCTGAATCTTTGCCGCAGTCGACGACGTACCATCAGACACACAATGGCTCGACTTCAACGCACTCAACTTCGACAGGGCATCAGCAGCGGCAGCATCACGAGTAGCCAGATGCGACTGCAGAGCCTTCTGATTCAGCTCAGCAACCTCATTCTTCGTCTCCTCAGAATCAACAGCAGCCACCAGCTGATCAGCCTGTTCCTGAGTCAACGTACCCGCCTCAACCAGCGGAGTCACCCGAGCACGAACCTTCTGCGCACTCGCAGACACCACAGTATTCGACAAGTCACGACCAAAATCGCCACTACCGGCAGACGTATCCGTCTCATGCAGGCGCATGCACATCGCGTTCAACTCGGCCGGCAACTCACGAATACCCGCCTGATCCATACCTTCACGCAACTGATGGATACCAGACGCCAAATCATTAGCGCCCTTCGCCACCGAAGCCGAACCACTCTTCAAGCTCGCAGTACCCTCAGCAAGGGTAGCCGAACCGTCCTTCAACTTCGCCGCACCATCAGAAGCAGACGCCGCAGCCGAAGCCAACGTCGACGAACCATCCTTCAAACTCGAAGCACCATCGGCAAGCTTCGCAGCACCAGAATCCAGCTTCTCGGCACCCGAATCCAAAGTCGAAACACCATCAGCAAGCTTCGCAGCGCCCTCCGCCAACTGCTTCTGGCCATCCAGCAACTGGGACTGACCATCAGCCAAGGAGGAGGTGCCATCCTTCAGCTTCACGGCACCATCATTCACCGTGGCAGTGCCGTCCTTCAGCTGAGTGATAGCATCCGCCAGCTTCACCGTGCCGTTATTCACCTTCGACGCACCATCAGCAGCCTCACCCATCTTCGAATGAATCGTCGTGAAGCTAGCCAACAGCGAATTCGCCGTAGAATTACCGACCTTCTCCGCCACCGAATCACGCACCGAAGTGCCCGCCTTCGTGACAATATTCGTCAGCACATAGTTATTGGCATCATTCGTAATGACCTCAATACCCGCCGAACGCGCATCAATAGTGCCCGTCTTGCCGTCAGCATCAGGCTTGAACGAACCGGCGCTCTGCAAATTACGGGAAAAATCCTTAGGAATCACCATCGCAAAGTCATAGGTGCCGTTCTCCACGCCCTCGACAGCCTCAGAACGGGTCTGCACCTGACGCCAATCAAACGTGCCAGCATCCAGAAGATTCTTCTTCACGTCAGCGCCGGTATTCACCTGCTGACCCTCAGAATCCGTCGCGCCCTCATCCTCAACCACCAGGGCACCCACAATGCCATTCACGTGGCCGTAAGCGTCCCAGTTACCGTACAGGTACAGGGCGCCGTACAGCAGCGGAATACAGGACATCGCGATCAGCACCAGAACCGGCAAAACACCGCTGGTCAGGCGCTTAAGCTCAACAAGAGCCACACGCAGAACAGTCATTCTTACTCCTTCTCAGCGGTCTTCTGGGCAACAGTCTTCTGGTTGCCGGTCTTCTGGTTGTCAGTCTTATGGTCAGCGGTCTGTACAGCAACGGATGCCGCGGAGGTGAGGGAGATCGAAGAGGCCGAGGGGATTTCTTCCACCTCACGCACCTCAATCACGTCAATCACGGGCTCAGTCTCGGTTAGTTCTTCCGCCTCAGTCAGCTCTTCTGCAGGCTCCTCAGCCGGCTCAAACTCGCCGTCCTGATCCATGTGAACACTACCCACCACAGCACGGGCACCCCGCCAGGACTCCGAGATATGCGGAACAATCGCCACCACAGTGCGAGGGCGATCCTCGTCAGTGGCAAGCTCCTCCAGGTAAGGAAGCCACATATAGGTGTGGTTCAAATGACGGGAGGGCGTGTCAAAAACCAGCAGGTCCGAAGGACTCGCCTGCGCCAAAGCCGCCATCAGCTCAATGTTCATCTCACCGTCAAGCTCATCCATCCACAGGCCGTCCAGGTCCTCAAGACCGCGTTCCTTCAGCCAGCGGCTCGCACGGGAACGACCAAAAATCGGCAGATTATAGGAGAGCATCTCAGATACGTAATCGTGCACGCGCATATGCTGCTCCGGGGCAGTCACATCGGGAGAATCAACAATGTCACTGATGCGGCGTAGCTTCTTCATCGAAATCGGCTGCGGCTCACCATCCCCGGCGCTCCAGAAAATCTGGCCACCCGACAGGGGCAAACGGCCGGTAAGAGCCAAACCCAGCGAGGTGCGCTCCATCTGGCTATCCGCCTGAATAATGATGACCTCGCCCTGATTTACAGAAAAAGAGGTACGACCAAAAAGGGCGTGGTGACGCCCCTTAGCCCAAATATTGTCAACGCGAAGCACGAATAAATCCCCTTTAAATACAGGACGGTTCAGGTGAGTTTTGGGGAGCACTCCGCAGGTTGCGTGGGGTATCTATTTTCAGTCACGGGCAGACGGAGGCTCCAGTGCCTATATATGGTAGACCCGGACATGTGTGATGTAGTGGGCTTTTTGCTCGAAATTGGGTACCAATTTTGAAATTTTTGAAGTATTTTTCAAATAAATGGGGGGTTTCGTACAAATAACGTGGAAAGCCACGCGTTCTCACGCAGCTTTCCGCGTTATACAAAACAGTTTCTGAGGCGACACCATGGGTGACGATTAGGGGCGGCGTTCCTTAAAGAAGTCCACCATCAGCTGCGCACATTCCTCAGCACGCACTCCCGCATACACCTCGGGAGCCGGAGCAACCCGCCCGTCGCGCAGCACATCATAACGACTACCGGCAGCGCCAGTCTTCTCCTCCCAGGCGCCAAAAACCACCGTCGAAACGCGTGACGCCAAAATCGTGCCGGCACACATCAGGCACGGCTCCACCGTCACGACCAGGGTGCAACCGTCCAGGCGCCACTGCCCGCGATGTGCCGCCGCCTGACGAATCGCGTTCACCTCCGCATGGGCGCTGGGGTCGTGTTCCCGCTCGCGGGTATTGCCCGCCGCACCGATAATGATGCCCCGCTCATCCACCACCACGGCGCCGATAGGAATCTCTCCACGCTCACCCGCGGCTGCACCCTCAACGAGGGCGTGCGCCATCCACTCGCTGTGTTCGGTGCGAGCAGGAATGTCACTGAGCACAGCGGAGGAACCATCAGTGACCGTTAATTTTGAATATTCCGAATATGACATAAAACCTCGTCAGGGGAATAAATGAAGCATTATCGAGCGCGACTAGTGAGTAGCAGCCAAAGAGAAAGGATACACCGCAGAGGCACCCGCCAGCCTCAGCTCACGCGCCACCGCAGTAAACGCCCACCGCGAATCCACCACATCAGAAACCAGCAGAACCGGGCACTGATGCTCACGCACATAATCCAGAACCTCAGCAGGAACCCGATACGAGCGCAACACGTCCGTGCAACGGAACGCACTATTACCGCCAAAGAAACGCGGCTCCCCCACCAGAGACACCTGACCCAAATCTACCAAGCGACCTACCGACGCAAGCCCCCGACCAAGAGACTGAGCCAAGCGCGGACGCACCGGCGACGGCAGAGTCAATACAGCCACCGGGCGACCCGCCTCAGCCCATTCCCAAGCGGCAAGCACCTTCACACAGGCACGGCCCAGCTCGGCAGGAACCTCAGAATCAACCGGCTCACCCAGCTCGTTTGTCGCCAGAAGCTCACGCAGGCGAGTGCCGTACCCCATGTCGCTCAGACGCGCCAACGCATAACCCGGCTCAGCCTGCTCCTCCGGGCGGGTACGACCGCGCGGTGCATCCGCACCCATCAGCTGATCCAACCCGCTCGGCCACATGCGGCGCGGTTGTAACGGCACGCCAACCGTATTGAAGCTGCTCTGTGCCGCCTGCAGCGCCTCAGTGGGGACCTCCACCGGGTACCAGGGGCCCGCGCACACATCGCAACGACCGCAAGCGGTAGCGGATGCATCATCAAGCTGCTGAGCCAGGAAAAGCATACGGCACTGACTAGTACGTTCATACTCGAGCATGGCGTTCTGCTCCGCCACACGCGCCTGCGCCACCGCCGCATAGCGAGCGTTATCGTACCGCCACGGCGAAGAGGTTCGGCGCCAATAGTTGCCTTCCTTCACGACGGCGCCCTCAACGTCGAGTACCTTCAGCAGAAGCTCCAGCGTGGAGCGGCGCAGCTGAACGCGCGCCTCCAAAGCGGTAATGCTCAACCCCTCCGGGGACTGGGCAAGGGCATCAAGCACCGCCAGCGCCTGCTCCTCGTTAGGCATGGAGGCGGTCGCAAAGTACTCCCAGATGGCGCGGTCTTCACGACCGGGCAGGAGCAGAACATCCGCATTGGCGGCGCCTCGACCGGCACGACCGATCTGCTGGTAGTAGCTCACCGCAGACGACGGCGCGCCCAGGTGCACCACAAAACCCAAATCGGGCTTATCAAAACCCATGCCGAGGGCGCTCGTTGCCACAAGAGCCTTCACCCGGTTTTCCTTGAGCGCCTGCTCTGCAACCAGGCGCTCATCCGGGTCAGTTTTGCCGGTGTAGGCGAGCACCTCGTAGCCGCTGGCGCGCAGAGCGTTTGCGGTATCTTCTGCCGCAGAAACGGTCAGCGTGTAGATAATGCCGGAACCGGGCAGGTCGTTTAGGTGGGTGAGCAGCCAGCCGATGCGTTGCGCCTCATCAGGCAGGGTAAGCACACCCAGGCGCAGGGACTCGCGGGATAGCGGGCCGCGGATTACGTACACAGGGGCGGCGTCAGTGCTGAGCTGTTCAGCGATATCGCGGCTCACACGGTCATTAGCGGTCGCGGTAGTCGCTAGCACCGGCACACCCGCCGGCAGAGACTTAATGAGCGAACCAATACGGCGGTAATCGGGGCGGAAATCGTGCCCCCAGTCAGAGATACAGTGCGCCTCATCAATGACGAGCAGACCCAGGCGCGGTAGCAGGTACGGTAGCCACTGCTCGCGGAATGCCGGGTTATTGAGGCGTTCGGGGCCCACCAGTAGCACGTCAAGCTCGTCAGCTTCGAGGCGGGTGCGGATCTCGTCCCATTCGGTGACATTCGCGGAGTTCACCATTGCGGCGCGCACCCCCGCGCGGGATGCTGCCTCGACCTGGTCACGCATCAGGGAGAGTAGCGGGGAGACAATAAGCGCCGGGCCCATACCGCGGGCACGCAACAGCAGAGAAGAAATGAAGTAGACGGCGGACTTACCCCAGCCGGTACACTGCACCACCACAGTGCGGGCTCGGTCGGCTACGAGGGCGCGAATCGCCTCGTACTGGCCGTCGTGGAACTCAGCGTCAGGAACACCAGTGAGGCGGCGCAACACTTCGCGGGCTTCAGCATGCAGAGCTTCAGCATGCAGGGAATCGGCGGGGTTGGAATCTGACTGCTGGGGGTTCATGGTTCTCTCCAACGGTGGGTGGTTGGGGTCATCGCTACGCCGCGACGCGCCGTGCTCTCTTCCCATCATGTCACACCCCGTATCGCTCGGCTCTGCTGATGGTCATTTCTTGGGGAGGCGTGCGAGCGCCGCGTCACCTCCGGCTGTTTAGCCGAGATGGTGGGGAGATTTACGCCTCGCTCACCCGTGCGTCCGGTGTAAATGCCGGTAGAATTGTGCCAGTAATACACAGCCTCCGCATAGTTTTGCACAATGTTCACCATAGGTACGCTTTCTATGCTGGTGTTACTCCGCCGCCGATCCGTGTGTGCGGTCCACTCACAGTTCAGGATTTTTCATGACTTTTCTTGCCACCGCTTTGGCGCATCTTCCGGTTGCGCTCTTGGGTCTCGACCTTGAGCAGTTCCTGCTCGATACCGGCCCCTGGGTTCTGGTAGTTTCGGCAATTATCGTATTTATTGAGTCCGGTGTTCTTTTCCCGGTTCTTCCGGGTGACTCCCTGATTTTTGCTCTGGGTATGCTGCATGAGCAGATGGGCCTGTCCCTGTGGGTTGCGTTCCCGGTCCTGGTGTTGGTTGCTATTGCTGGCGCTGAGGTCGGCTACCAGATTGGTGCCCGTTACGGCCGTAAGATTTTCAAGGATGACGCGAAGATTCTGAGCACCAAGAACCTGCACACTACTGAGGAGTTCTTCCAGAAGCGCGGTAGTTTGGCTCTGGTTCTGGGTCGTTTCGTGCCGATTGTTCGTACTTTTGTGTCTCTTGCGGCTGGTATTTCATCGTACGACCGTAAGAAGTTCCACCTGTGGAATGTTGTTGGTGCGGTTGCGTGGATTGGTTTGATTGGTCTGGCGGGTGTGCTGCTGGGCGGTATCCCGTTCGTGCACAACAACATTGAGTACATTGCTGTGATTATTGTGGCGGTTTCTGTGGTGCCGGTCTTTATCGAGTACCTGCGTGGCCGTTCGAAGGCGAAGCAGGAATCTGCTGAGTAATACGTGAGTCCTTCTCGGCTGCTGAGCCGGGGATGAGAAAAGGTGGGGATACCGTTTGGTATCCCCACCTTTTTGCGTTCTCTCAAGCCCGATGGAGGCGACGCCCCGGAAGCGAGCTACGCCTCCGCAAGGTTACTACCTCCGCGGGGTTACTTTAGGCCCATGCGTCGCAGGTCTCCACGCATTTGGATGTACCGCCCCACCTGCGGCTGGCAGAGAAGAACAATAAAGAAGATACGGATGATGAAATCAAAGGCGAGCTTCACATACATGCCCTCAAGGGTCATAAACGGACCAAAGAACATAAACCTGATTGTTTGCGAATGATAGTCATTACTCAGGAAGAATCGGGCAGAGTCTGCTACAACAAAAATATCCAGAAGCATGCGTAGCGCGCCCTCGATAATAATCACCACTCGTGCCCACTCATAGCCCTCATTGAGGTACCAGGCGCTGACCGTTCCTAGAACAATAGGGAGAATCATCGTAAGCCCCATGGTGGCACCTGCCAGCCAATACGCAAACGTGAACTCTAGACCCAGAAGAGGCTGTAGGGGGTACGTAACCAAGAGCAACATCACGCAAATGCTTACCATCCAGATGGCAATGGGGCGCGACGGAAGATTGATAGCGCGCTGAGTACCCGATACACCGTGTACGGGGCGGGCACCTGCAGGAACCGGAAGCTGAGGCGCCACTGCGGCGGGTGCTGCGAAGTTCGGTGCCGGAAAGTTCGGTGCTGCGGTATTAGGCTGAGGCGCCTGAGGTGCCAGCGTTCCCGCCGAGGCCCCGGAAGTATTGTTAAACATCGTCGTTCTTTCTCTCGTATGCTCGCACTATGGTGCGCAAATCGGTGTTTGTTCCACTTTTTAGGTAGATTTACGCGAAACCTACCTAAAAGAGTTATTTGATGTAGTTAGCTGAGAGAATAATACTTTTTCAGTATAGGGTAAGCCCTTCGAGGGGAATAGGGCTTTTTATAGAAAGACTGGAACCTTTTAGGCAACTCAAAGGGTTTTACCAGCTAGAAGATTGCGATATTTAACGCGAAAGGGTGGGGATACCGTTTGGTATCCCCACCCTTTCATGCTCTAAACCTTTTGGTGATAGTGGTGTCGTCTGGGGCAAACGCCCTAGTTGAGGCGGTTCCCACCCTCGTTGGAGTTCGCACCGGGTTCTGGCGGATTCTGACCGACCACCTGACTATGCGGCGTGTTGCCAGCAGTCGTGTACGCCCAGACAGGGGGACGGGTCAGCAGCACAATGTTCCGGATGTAGAGGATAGTAAGGACAACACCAACTGCGGTACTCAAGAGAAGAGAAATCGCCAGGTCCATAGAGTCGTAGGACTGCAAATATTCCATCAGCCAGGTGAGATATCTGGAATCCATGAAGAAATCTTGCGCAAACCAATACATACGGCTCAAGACCTCGTATGCGCTACATACGAGGATAAGTATGTGCGCCCATCTGTGCCCTTCCCAGGTCTTCCAGAAGAGGAAAATCTGGATAAGAATGAAGATGAGGGGGAAGCCCAGCGTGAAGAGAAGAGACAGCGCCCCCAAGCTGGAGGTTAGATTCTTAAGGAGTATGAACGTTTGAATATTCCTGAAAAGCAACAGAATAATGATGACGGTCATGCACCGCTTAGCGGTGCGCAGGGCCTTCGGGCGTACCCGACCCGCATGTTCGGAGGCAGTAGGGGCAGTGTAGCCGACAGTCGCCTCCCGGTAGCCGGTAGTGGTGTGTTCAGTACTGGCGTACTCGGGGGTGGCGTCACCAGGTGCATTATCATCTGCCGCGTTATTGCCTACCGCGCCACTGGCGGCGGTGCTAGTGGTGGCGGTGCTGGTGGGAGCGGCGTTACTCTCTGCCGTGCTATTTTCAGCCTCGTCGGAGGGCAACAGCACACTGTACTCGGGAACCGTGTACTCCGGGTCATTCAACGGTTGCTTCGGGGTACGTTCTGACATCGTCATTCCTTTCTCCCCTGGCGCCCACCCCGCGTTACAGTGCACAGGGCGGGCGTTAAAGAGTCTTACCCCAAGGATATAAGGAGGCGCGCCACACCCCAGGAAGGCGGTACCCTTTCTCAGCGTATTCAGAGGTACCCGAGTCATCACGTGCGCCATTCCGAGAGCTAGCCTCGGAACTCCTGACGTTGTTGCGCCTTTCTACGTGCCCCATCCAGCGCTACGGTGTGGCGGGCGAGGGTTGTTTCTCTCTGATGAGATGCGTTCGCCGTCCTTGTCATCAGCGAAAAGCTCTCGAAGTTCTGCCGGGACCTGACCGACCGCCTGTCTCGTCTCAGACATCATCTGCTGGTGTTCTAGCGCACGTGCCCCGCTAACGATTTGGGTGTACGTCCTAATAGGAGCACGAGTCAGCAGCACAATCATCAGGAGGTAAAGAATGAGAGTAAAAACGCCGCTCGCGATACGCACCAGGCTGGACGCCGCAGCCGCTCTAGAGCTTAACTCCGAGAAATTATCCGCAAGAATAAGCACACCGCTAGCAGCCGCGAGAGCGCAGTAGATGATGGTAAGAATGCGCGCCCACTCGCGGCCATCCCAGATCTTCCAGAGAATAAAAATCGGGATGGCGGAGAGGATGAGGGTAACCACCAGGGCATAGAAGAAAACACTCACCACCATCTCAAAATCGATATACGACCGGCTTAGAATCGGTAGAAAATTACTCAGGGGCCCCAGCACGATAATGGCGGCAGCGCACCACATGACGCTGCGCATAGCCTTCGGGCGCTCCGGAATTACCTGCTCGGAGGCGGCAGTGTAGCCGGTGGTCGCCTTCCGGTAGCCAGTAGTGGTTTGCTCGGGGGTGCTGGCGTGTTCGGAGACGCTGCCGCCGGGTGCGTTGTCCTCTGCCGCGCTAGTGTCTGCGGCGCTACCGGAAGCTACGTTGCTGGAGACGGCATCGCCCTCTGCCGCGCTGTTTTCAGGTTCGCTGGAGGGCAACAGCACGCTGTACTCGGGAACCGTGTACTCCGGATCGTTCAACGGCTGCTTCGGGGTACGTTCTGACATCATTGTTCCTTTCTTCTCTTCGCACCTGCCTCGCGCGCTGTAGCACGGGGCGGGTGGCAAAGAGTCTCCCCATGGGGAGGGGCATCCGCCCTAGTTGAGGCGGTAGCCTTCCTCGGTGTACACGGAAGTATCTTTGTAGCCGCGCTGTTCGTTACGGGAGTTCTTCCGCGCATCCGTGCGGCGGGTCGTCTTGTACTGCTGAGCGACCGCTTCTTCAGCGCGTCGGTTAGCTTCCTTTTCTTCCCGACGTGTCTGCTCCTCTTCCAGGCGAGCACGCGTTTCTGCGTCTGCACTCTGATGACCAATGACATGACCGCCACCGGCGTTCACCTGTTCGCGTGCTTCCATCCGTGCCAACCTCGCGGTAGCCATATAAATCCTGGTGGAACGGCTAATGAGCAGCACAACTATCAGGGTGGAGAGGAGCGTAATCAAGGTGTCAGCAACATTCTCAGACAGCACAGCTGACGCGTAGTACTGAGAACTCCACGTCTGCGTACCATTCAGCAACCGGGAAAGATAACCAGTCGTCAGGAAGGTGTTCACAAAATCTATCAAGCCCCTGATAGCTATATAAGCGAAGCTAATAAAGATGACGACATACGCCCAGAATCGGTCCCTCCACAGTCGCCAAAGGACAAACATCGGTATGGCGTGCTCAACGAGGAGGAGCACTATACCGGGGATAATGAAACCCACCCATAATTCGACGCCACCAGCTGAACGCCCATCAATCATATGTAGGAAGATTTTATGGATTGCTTCCACCGCCATAATGGCGACAAAGCATCGCATAACGCCGCGCAGCGCCTTCGGCCGCGGCGGGAGCACCACCTCAGGGGCGGCAGGGGTGGTAGTCGCGGCAGGCGCAGTGGGTTCGGTGGTAGCCTTCTCGCCCCCGTGCGCTTCCTGTTGGGGCTTATCCGACCCGCCAGACGCGCCTCCGAAGTTAGGCTTTACACCCGCCTTCTGGGCGCGCTGAACCTGCTGTATCTCAGCCAGCAGGCGGTTCTTCTCCGCCGGGTCCTTCGACAGCGCATAATCGGCGGAAAGCTCACGCAGCAGTTGCTCGGTAGAGTCCTTGACCGGCCCCTCATTCTCCTCAATCTGACGAAGAACATCCTCACGGGTCGGCTCTTCCTCATCATCCGCCATGCTGTCCTTGATGATCTGCATCTGCTTCCGAATCGCCGCGGGGCTCGGGACCACGCCCACAGCCGGGCGAGTCAGCAAAAACAGGAGAACGGCACTACCCGTCGTAATTACCGCGACCAGAGCCTGCGTCACGATAGACGAGGCAGCGGCAGGATGCGATACAGGGTCAAGGGCGGTAAACGCGGGGAAAAGTACCTGCGCCAGGCCAAAGACACCGGTGAAAGAGAGCACACCGCTCACAAAGCACAGCAGAAGGTACAGCATTATCAAGCGGCGCGGATTAATGTACCCGTCCTTGACCCAATCCAGAACAATCCAGAGGAACGGCACCACCAAGAAGGCGTCAGGCAGAATCTTCGGCAGGGCGTAGCTAAGGAACGAGCCGATGTTCAAACTACGACCCGCGGTAACGATAATCTGGTAGGCATCCAGGAGGAAATACACCAGAATGAGCGTCATAGCGATGGAATAGGCCTTACCAAGAATTGCCATTCCTCGGTTATATTCCTCTTCCTTGTCGCCAACTATGCCGAGGTTCCTTTTTGCCTCTTCAAACGCCGCCCTCTCATCGTAGGTACGCTTGGCAACGCCGGGGCTCGTCTGCGGTACGGACTCGTGTGCAGGTTCGGAAGTAGGGTGCACGGGTCATCCTAACAGTGGTTGGTGAATAGTGGTTGGTGAATAATGTTATCGGTGAGCCGCAGGCCCGAAACCCGCGGCTAGAATCTATACGACCAGAATCTGCAAGGCTAAATCAGGTAGTCCTCGCTACGGCGCAGGCGCCAATCACGACGCGCCTCCATGTACGAACGCGACTGACGCGACCACACCAACGCCAACGCCACCACGCACACCAGCATGTACGGCGCGGCAATATACACGGGCGTGTACAGCGGGGAGGCGCTACTGAGCAGCAGCTCAACATCCTGGCTCGGCGCACCATTCAGAGTACCCAAAAGAGCCGCAACCGCCAGCATAATCAGCAGGGACGCTAACACACCCAACGCCAACGCCACCGAAAGCACCAGCGCCGCCCAACGGTAACCGCGCAGGTACGCCACCGTGCAGAAGCCGTGCAGGGTTACGTTACCGAAGGCGCTAACCAGCAAGAACATCACCGGGTAGTACGCCTGCGCCTCCACCAGCGACTGGGCACGCCAGGTCGAAAAATGCGATAGCTGCGTCGTCGCATACGTGACACCCGTGTACCCAATCAGCACCAGCCAGCCCACAGCAATAGCGAGCAGAACCCAACCTGCCACCGACACGAGGGTCGGGGTGGCAGGCTTCGTAGGATGGGTGGTGTTCGGAGCGGATGGCGGAGAGGACTCAACGGCGGACATAGCGGAATCTTTCGGATGTCGGCTGATAGTGTGCGGAAGATGTATGAGCGAGTGTGTGGTGTGTGGGTGGCGGCGCGGCATTCATCTACCGCGCCGCCTCAAAAAACTTTAGGCAGAAATGGACGGGTCAACCGTTGCGGAAATACTGTCAGGTAACGACGGCGAATCTGCCTGATTCGCCATCGCAATCCGCAAGTTATTGAAGCGGTAAATGGTCAGCAACGATAAGCCGACCTCGCTCAACCAGACCAGGCCCAAAAGGACGAGCACCAGCATGGGGTCAAGCCCCATCGAAACCCCAGCCCAGTCAAGCATCAACAGCAGGAACGTGATGGGTGAAAGCACCAGCCCCACCGCAACATACCCAATCAGGGAGCAGATAGCCCAGACGCTATACACGGAGGCGTCCGCCGAATCACGCGGAGGGCGCATCAGCGGCCACATCTGAACCACCAGGTAAAGCGCCGCCACAAAACCAAAGCAAATCGCCAACGGCTGCGTGTACTGGGAGATAATGAGGCCTTCAACGATGCTCAAGATGCACAGAATAACGGCGCGAACCAGCAGGTTCTTCTTGAGCTTCTGCTTGCGTTCCTTCACCTCATCAGCGGTGTAGGTGCGCAGAAAAGCGGGCAACTGACCCTGCCCCGGGAACGGCGGTAGAGGACCCGTCGGATGCGTACGCACCACAATCGGCGGGTTCGTACCATCCTGAATAATGACGGTAGAAGTAGCCGAAATAACCGGATGCGAACCAGTCACCACCGGCGGCACGTTCAGCGGAACAGACACCTCTGGAGTGGCAGGAGTCGCGTGGCGAATAGGCGCCTGATAGCGAGTCTGCAGACTGATATCTTCATCCGGATGTTCTGCGGATGAAGCGGCATCTGTATTCAGGTGTGTAGCGCCCATGAGCGGCCTCCTGGCAGGTGCGGGTCGTGTTTCTGTCTCTACCGTATCACGCGTACTTTAAGGGAAACTGAGCAGTAGCTGGGCGCCGCAGACAACACCGCCCAGCATCATTAATTGCCCCCGTTGAGGCGCAGGTTAGCCCTGCTCCGCCGCCTGCGAAACCTCCGCATTCGGCTCTGCTACCTTCTGCTCTTCTGCATTCTGGAGCTCTTCCTCCGCCTTCTTCCGCTTGCTACGGCGCAGACTCCTGCGAACCGCCAAACTATAGAACAGCGAAAACAGGACCTCCAACGCGAAGGACGCCATGACCGTCAGCAGGCTCGCCGTATAGAACATACCCACACGGTCCAGCAGCGTCTGCGGGCCGTGCACCGTCACAAGCGCATAGGCAAAGAACGCCGTCATAATCGCCGCCGCGACCCCGGATGCCGCATTCGCCAGCAATACCAACTTCACCGAACGGTTCGCCCGGTAAATCATGGCAACCCACATGTGCATCACCAGATAGACCAGCGGCACCGCACCAATCGGGAAAAGCGTGACGCGAATGAAGTAATAAACAGTAATCAGCGAGGGTACGACTAGCAGCAGCACACGCACCAGGTACAGGTTCTTAGCCGGCAGCGGGTAATCACTGGTGACATTCCAGAACTCATCAGCCTGCTGCTCCAGCTCATCCATAGCCTGCAGCTGCATAAGCTGCGCCTGCGACATATGCTCCTGCGGCACAAGATCCGAGGAGCCCTCAACCGGCGCAAGCTCAGCGGCAGAAACCGGTTCACCCCGCCGCATACGAGCGGAATCAGCCATCCTAGCCCTCAAAAATGCCGCGCGAACGGTCCTTACGCACGCTCTCAGCAGGGAAAATACGACCGCTCATGCTGATGTACACACCCGGCTCCAGCAGGTTCAGGGCGGCAATAGCGGCACCCAGGTTGAAGCCGGCATCCGAACGAGCCATCACGGCGGGCTGCATCGCACCGGTCAGCACCACAACCTTATTGCCCAGGTCGGCGTGCTCCACCAGGTAGCGGGCGGTCTCCGGCATGGTGTCGGTACCGTGGGTGATAAGCACCTGGTCGTTAGTGACAGCATTCAGAGCCTCGGTCAGCTCGGCACGATCCTCATCGGTCATGTCCAGGCTGTCCTTGCCAATCAGCGGGCGAATATCGAAACGCACATCAGTAATGACGCGATCCAGCAGATCCTTAGCGGCAGGCTCACCAATATCCATGGTGCCCGCCACCGAATAGAACTTATCAATCGTGCCGCCAGTGGCAAGAATCGTAATTTCTTCGGGGTTCTTAATGGTGACGCTCACGGGTTTCCTCATCTTTTCGGGTCAACGTACACAAATCAAAAACTGCCAGGCCAACCCGGCAGGACACGCCCCACCACACGGAATCAACACGGGGGTAAAACCCCGCACACGAGGGTGAAGACGCAAAAACCCGCCGACCCCCGCAAAGCGGGAGGCGACGGGTCGGCTAGTGCGCCCTGTGGGGCTCGAACCCACGACCTGCGGATTAAAAGTCCGTAGCTCTACCGACTGAGCTAAAGGCGCTCCTATCCACACAAAACTGAAAGTGTGCAGATAGAAATACTATACACTACCGGCCCCCAGCCAATGAACGGTACACTGGGAAATCCTATGTCTACACCCGCATCATCAACCGGCGCCTCCGGACGCACCCGACACCGAACCCACCACCGACCCGTCCTCTACTCCGCCGAAAAGTTTGAACGCCACGAAGGCGGCATGGACCCCGCCGCACGCGAAGAGGCGGCACACGCCTCCGCACGCATCCTGCTGATGCGCGGACGCGGCACCGACGAGCAGATGACCGAGCGGCTCGTCAACTTCACCGACGACTACGGTATCGAGATGCTCGCCGAACTCTGGTCCCACGCGAGCGCCCACTCCCTGCCGGGTGCCCTGTGGCGCATGTACTGGCTGCGGGATGTGGTGCATCGTTCGCCGCGCGGGGTGAGCCGCGCTTTTGAGCTGGGCATGGCGGAGGATTACCGTTCGCACGTGGTGGCGGGTGTTCCCGACCCGCCAGGTGCCGATGAGGTGGTCCGTACGATTGATGAGATTCTTGCGGGCCTGTACACCGGCGATATGGACATTGCGATGGAACGCTGCGCGGCGTTTGCGCACGTGGTGGCGTTGGGTATTCGCACCGATTATGCGCGCTCTGCCGGGCAGGATGGTGCGGTTCCGGGTAGTCACGAAGTGAAGCGTGAGGCGGTGGAGCGTCGTGCGCGCCTGCCGCGTCAGGCTCAGCAGATGGAGCAGATTGCGCACGATTTGGAGGCGGTCGCCGCCCAGCTGCGCGCCGTTGAGGCTAGTCAACAGGCTAACGGGGGCTCGGGGGCTGGTTCTGTGCAGGAAAAATCGCAGACCAACCTCGAAGCATTCTAGTCTTCTGCATCGTTTGAGCGCCTAAAAATGCGGGTTTGTGCCGCGAATTGGCACAGGTTCCACATTGGGTCGCACAGGCGTGAAAAGCCTGTTTCCGATTGACTCTGCGCCGGGTGCGGGTGGATAATAATTACAAGATGTCGGGTTGCTAATAGGTAGCCCCGGGCTCCAAATCTTTAGCCGCTTCGAGCGGCCTTCCGCCGAGAGGCGCTCCCAACCCGACATCCCTAAACGTTCCGGTGGGGGTCGATAAATCGACCCCCACCGTTTTATGTTCAAACACCCTCAACGAGCTGTTGTCGGGGCGCCGCGGCTACGTTTGAAGCTCGCACTCCCGTGAGATACCCATGAGCTGTGCGCACCCGTAACCCCTAATACTGGTTAGACTGGGAACTATGCTGCACCGACTTTTCCCCCACGCTAACGAATCCCTCGCCTCCCTCGCTGAAATTTCAGCGCAGGTCGGTGAGGCTGCCGCGTTGCTCTCCGAAATGGTCGGCTCCCCCGTCGCGGAGTACCCCGAACTCTTCGAACGCATGCTCACCCACGAGGCGGACTCCACCAACCTGCTGTTCCGCACCCTCACCGAGGTGCGAAGCTCCTTCTCCCCGCCGATCCCGCGTGAAGACCTGTACACGCTGGCACGCAAGCTCACCAACGCCGTTGAGAAGCTCACCAGCGCCGCGCACGTGCTGTCCCTGCACAGCATCGACGGCTTCGCTACGCACATCACCTCAATCCTGGACATTATTCAGCGTCAGGCGGTGCTGACCGCCGCCGTCATCCCCAAACTTGCCGATATTCGCGGCCTCGACAACTACTGGATGGATATGCTGCGCATCTCCCGCCAGGCGCTGCGCACCGCCGAAGAGTACGACGCGTACATTGCCGAACGCTACACCCCCGAACGGTACCGCCGCTACGCCACCTTCCTGGCGCAGCTGACCGCCGCCTCCAACGCTATGCGTGATGTGTCCGCCGAAATCGGCCGCATCATCGTTCAGGAATCCTAATGCTCCTGGGTCTTCTCGCCTGCTGCGCCTTTATTGCCGCGGTCTACGTCACCGGTGTGCATGACGCCTCAAACGCCGTCGCTGTTCCGGTGCGTACCCGCGCCCTCGGCGAGCGCTCCGCCCTGTACCTTGCCGCGCTCTTCAACGTGCTCGGCGTGGTCGGTGCGTTCCTGCTGCTCGGTGAGTATTCCGCCTCGTGGGTGAGCGCCCCGGACGGCGTCACCGGCCTGAACGGTATTGTTGCGGCGCTGCTGGTCTGCGCTATTTGGGGTGTGCTCACCTGGTTCCTGCGGTTGCCGTCTTCCTCAACCCACGCGCTGGTTGGCGCCCTCGCCGGCGTGAGCTGGTGGACCCAGACGAAACTCGAGGACGGTGCTGAAGCCTTCGGTTCACTCGCCTTCCTGCCGCATATTTTTGGGGCGACCCTGCTGCCGCTCTTCTACCTGCCGCCGCTCATTTTTCTGCTGTCCTGGCTGATGGTGGTACCGTTCTACCGGCTCGTGGTGGGGCATAACCCGCGCCTGGTGAATCAGCACGCCCGCGAGGTGCTGGCGGTGTCCGCCTCCGCGATTTCGCTGCTGCACGGCTTGCAGACCGGCTACCTGTACCTGCTGCTGTGGGCGCTGCTGAGCGAACGCATCATGGACCCGGCGCTACTCCAGTCCCTCACCAGGGGCGGGATGCTGCTGGGCGCCCTCATCATTGCCCTCAGCCTGGGTGCGGGCACGCTGACCGGTGGCCGCCGCATCGGCTACACCTTCGCCTACAAGATGGTGCGCCTGGACCCGTTCCGCGGCGCGGTCGCCCAGGGTACCACCGCTGTGGTGCAGGTAATCGGCTACTTCCTGCTGCAGGTGCCGTTCTCCTCCTCGCACCTGGCGACTGCATCGGCGCTCGGCGCGGGAGTGAACCAGCGTTTTAACGCGTTGAAATCCAGGATTGTTCTGCAGATTCTTCTGGTGTGGCTGGTAACCATTCCGGCGTGCTTTGTGCTCGGTGTGCTGGCGATGGTGGCGCTACAGTCCATCAGCTAGTTTTTAGGGGCGGTGCATGCCCCTGTGTGCACGCTGTTGCGGCGTGGACGGGCGGCGGGTTGAGTCTGAACAGTGCACACCTTCATAATGGGTTGAGTTCCTGGGCTGGCACGGGCCCATTCACCCTCGACTGATTGTGGTTATGTCTTCCCCTACCGTAGCTATTCTGGTCCGCACGAAGGGCCGCCCCCGCTTCTTGAGCCGCGCGCTGGAGAATATTGCGCAGCAGACCTTCACCGACTACACGGTCTGCGTGATTAACGACGGAGGCGACGAGCAGGCAACCCGCGCCGTCATTGAAGCTTCTCCGCTGGGTTCTAACGCGCAGGATTCCAGCCGCGTGCAGCTGCTGACCACCGCCGGCGACAACATGGAGGCGGCATCCAACGCCGGTTTGGCGGCGACCACCTCCAAATACGTGGCGATTCACGATGACGACGACCTGTGGGCACCCGAATTCCTGGAACGCACCGTCGCCGCGCTGGAAGAGAGCGGCGCGCTCATGTGTACCACCCGCATTGTGGAGCGGTACGAGCGTGAGAACGCCGATGGCGAGTTCGAGGTGTACGAGGAGCGTATTTTCCACGACGGCCTGCCCGGCGTAGGTTTGCAGTTCCTGTTCCGCACGAACCGTGCCGTGCCGATCGGTATTCTCTACCGCCGCAGCCTGCACGAGCTGGTCGGTTTCTACGACGAGTCCCTGCCGGTGGTCGGCGACTGGGAGTTCAACATGCGTGCCGCCTCTGTTGCAGATATTCTGCTGGTGGATGAGCCGCTGGCATACTGGTCGCTGCGCCCCGACGCGGAGGGCTCCGAGGCGAATAGCGTGAAGCGTCAGGCTGATCACGCCCGCTTCGATTCGATGGTCCGTGCCCGCGCTATCCGCGAGGACCTGCAGGCGGGTGCCCGACCGGGCGCTTACCTGTACCAGGCGCATCTGGCGGCTGACCTGGAGCGCCGCGTGATTGATGGGCACGATCTGACCCGCGAATCCCTGGATATTCTGCGCTCTATTGAGAGCCGCCTGGAGCGTATTGAGGCTCGTCAGCAGGCTATTGAGTCCCGCCAGCAGTCCATCGAGGAGCGCCTGCGGGTTCTGAAGCACCTGCGCGCACCGGGCCGTGCACTGCGTTCCTTCGCGCAGCGTTCCCTCAATCAGCGTTCTCAGGCTCGTCGCGGTACTGAGACTGGTTCTACCGGTGAGAAGGACGCATAGCCGTGGCAGAGAACAATCATTCTTCTACAGCGCTGCCCGCTACTGAAGCACCGCACTTTAATGAAGCACCGCGCGTACTCGTCATCGGCGATATCGGCCAGCACACCTACCACGTGGGCGACGAAGCCATGACCATTGCGAGCGCCCAGGCGCTTTCCGAAGGTGGCGCGGCGGTCACCCTCATGACCCGCGATGTGGGCCATTCGGCGCGCTATATCGGCGCGGCTGCTCATGAGGCGGGCGCACCCTACGAGTACCTGCCGTTCTTCCTCTTCCCCTGGGCACCGGCTGAACGCGAGCTGACCCTCGCGGCGCTCGAGAGTATCCTGGTGGAGCTGCACGCCAACCGGGAGCGCCCCTCCACCGCCGAGCTGGTGGCGTTACCGCAGGTGCAGGCGCTGCCCGAGGTGTTGCATCCGCTGGAGCAGACCGTTGAGCGCATGGTGGAGTTCGCGGACTCCATCGCCGCAATGGATGCGATCGTGGTCTCCGGCGGCGGTAACCTCAACTCCCGTTACGGTTGGCTGCTCTACGAACGTGCCGCCGCGGTGCGTGCCGCCGAGCATGCGGGCGTGCCCGTGTACGTGACCGGTCAGTCCCTGGGCCCGGTCCTCAGCCCCGAGGACGCGCAGGTTCTAGAGCGCATGCTGCGCACCGCCCGCTCGGTGACGGTGCGTGAACGTTCTTCCCTCGCTTGGTGCCGTGAGCGGGGTATTGACGCGCGCCTGAGCGTGGACGACGCCACCGACTACCCGGTGGCTTCCCCAGCGCGTACCCTGCACTATGCGGAGGGTATTTCTGCAGGTCAGGCGCTTGATGAGCTGCCGGAGCACTACGTCTGCGTAACCGTCAACGAATGCACCAACCAGCAGGCGCAGCAGATTGCGCGCCTACTCGACGGCATGTGGCGCGAACACGGCTACGCACCCGTTTTCCTGAGCCACTACGGTGACCCGCAGGACCCGACAAGCGGCGATATTCAGGCGCACCAGCGCATCGCCGAGCGGCTCAGCCCATCCACCCCGGCGACCCTGCTACCGATTCTGCACGCCGACCAGAGCATCGCCGTGCACCGTGCGGCGGCGTTTACTCTGACCAGCCGCTACCACCCGGCGGTGTTCTCCGCCGCGGCGGGTATTCCCGTGCTTGCCCTCGTGCCGGATGCCTTCACGCAGATGCGCGTGGGCGGCGCCCTGAGCCTGTACGGGCTGGGCGAGTTCACCCTGCCGTTGGGCATGCTCGCCGGTGGTGTTCCCGAGCTGATGGTTGCCGCCGCCCTGCGACACGCGGCGGTGACATCGGATGCGCGCCGCACCGAGCTGCTGGAGGTTCTGCGAGCCGAACGTGCCTACCTGCTGGCGCAGATTCTTGCATCTGGCGCAGAAAAGCTGGACGAAGTAGAGGCACCCGCGCCCTTCCCCGCCGTGGAGCAGGTTCCGGCGCTCCCCGAGCCGCTGGGTGCGACCGTCCGTGCCGCCCGCGAGCTCTTCACCGAAACCTCCCTCACCGCGGGGTTCGAGTGGGCGATGTCTGACCGGGCGCATTCCTGGGATGCCGAGCACCGCCGGCAGCTCGAGCGCGCCCGCACAATCGGTGGCGGGTACAGCGCGCACGGTATTCACGGGGCGCACGGTGCAGAACAGACGCGCCCCGTCACCGTTGAGGCTTATTCTGAAGCACCCGCCGAGGCGCATCCCGCCCAGCCGGGTCTGCTGGCGAGGGTGGCGCGCCGCCTCCGCGGCTAGATTCGCGGCTAAGCCCCTTGCACTGAGGTTTCGGCACGCAAGCTGAGGTTTCGGCACGCAAAACCGCCCAAGCCGAGGCGCTAAGCGGGGTTCGGGGCGCGGGGTCTCTCACACTTCAACCCAACACTCCCCTACCCCCTTGTGCACCGCATGTGCGCCGGTATGATGGTGCCCATGGCACGATTCGCAGACATTCTACGCACTACTGAACAGAACACCCGACAGTTCATCCGTGAGGGTATTCACCGAGTCCGAGCAGACTTCTTTCAGTCTGTGCAGATTGTTGCGGCGTCTATGGGCGCTTGGCTTTTCGCTGAGCGCGTCCTGGGCCACCACGAGCCCATTTTCGCGCCGGTGGCTGCCCTCGTATCCCTCGGCTATGTAAGCGGTGCTAAGCATTCCCGCCGAATCCTTGAGGTCTCCTTCGGCGTGACCCTCGGCATTCTCATTGGCGACCTTCTGCTGATCCTGCTCGGTCACGGTACCTGGCAGGCGGCAGTGGTGCTTTTCTTGACCGTGATTATTGCCCGATTTATTGATAAGGGCATTATTTTTACGATTCAGCTCAGCTTCCAGGCCTGTTTCACGTTGCTGCTGCCCGTACCTGACGATGCGTTCACCCGCAGTTTTGACGGTATCGTCGGTGGCGCGTTCGCGTTCCTCGCGATGTATCTGATGCCGCGCGACCCGCGTAAGAACCCGCGTGCCCGCGCGCAGGCTCTCATGGATGCGTTCGCGAAGGTTTTCCAGCTCTCCTCCGAGGCAATCCGCTACTACGATTACAACAAGGCGTACCAGAGCCTGCTCGATGCGCGCGCCCTGCAGCCGCTCTACGATGCATGCCGCGGTGACCTGATTACCGCGCAGGGCATGAGCGAGCTGTCCTGGAATAGCCGCAAGAGCAAGGGCGAGCTGGCGCGCATGGCGAAGACCCTCGCCGCGGTGGATTTGGCGATTCGTAACGACCGCGTGCTCAACCGCCGCATGGCGTCCACGATTCACCACGTGCAGTTGCGTACTGCCGCACAGCTTTCGCTCAGTGACGCGCTGACCGAGCTGTCGTTGGCGGCGCAAAGCCTCGGCCTGGGCATGTCTGCACCGACCGAAGGCGAACGCGAGCACTACATGATGGCGGCACGCGAGCGCATGATTAAGCTTGCCGGCACCCTCGAGCCGCGCACCATGGGTGTGGCAACTTTTGAGGGCGAGTCGCTGGTGCTGATGCTCCGTCTGATTGTGGTCGACTTTTTGGAGGCGACCGGCATGTCCCACAAGGACGCCGTGGCGGTTCTCGTGCCCCTCGGCGAGGCGGTCACGAAGCACGCACCACGCACCTCGGCAATCCCGATTGTTGACGCTGACATGGACGACTCCACGGTGGTTGATGACGTGACCGATAGCGCGGTGAACACCCACCACACGAACAAGCTCAACACCCGCTCGATCAACATTATGTTGCACGAGAACGAGGAGGAGAGCCGCTCCTCCTAGCGGGTTTCTGGAGGGTTTCTAGCGGGGTCAGCGGCAACCCATCAAGACGCAACGGAGGGGGCTCCCGGCGGCATTTACGCCAGCCGGGAGCCCCCTCCTCTGCTGTCTCTATGCTGTTTACGCGCGGGCGGCTACTTCTGCGGGAAGAGCAGCGCGAGCGCCTCACCCAGGGTGGTTACCTCACGCACGGTCACGCCCTCGGGCACGTCCCCCACACCGGTCGGGGAGGCGGGCACCAGCACGTGCGTGAAGCCCAGGCGGCCCACCTCCGCAATGCGCTGGCGGATGCCCGGAACGGCGCGCACCTCACCCGCCAAGCCAACCTCGCCGAAGACCGCGAGCTTGCGCGGTAGCGGCTTATTTTGCGCCGCCGAGGCAAGCGCCATAACGCACGCCAGGTCGGCGGCGGGCTCGGCAATCTTCGCGCCACCCACCGTGGATACGTAGCAGTCGAGCTTGCCCACGTTCAGCCCGGCGCGGCGCTGCAGTACCGCCAACAGCATCTGGATACGCGCCGAATCCAGGCCCGAAACGGTACGGCGCGGGGCGGGTGCCACCGCCTGATCCAGCAGCGCCTGCACCTCCGCGAGCAGGGGTCGGCGGCCCTCCATCGTGACGGTCACGCAGGTGCCCGCCACAGGGTGCGGGGTACTTGAAACGAACATGCCGGAGGGGTCCAGCACCGGTGCGATGCCGTCCTCGTGCATGTCGAAGCAGCCCACCTCGTCGGTGGGTCCAAAGCGGTTCTTAATCGCGCGGAGCATGCGGATATTCGAGTGCTTATCGCCCTCGAACTGGCAGACCACGTCCACCAGGTGCTCAAGCAGGCGCGGGCCCGCGATGGTGCCTTCCTTAGTCACGTGACCCACGAGCAGGGTACACATGTTGCGTTCCTTAGCCGCGGCAATCACGGAGGCAGCAACCTCACGCACCTGGGTCACGCCGCCGGCGCTACCCTCAACTTCCGCGGAGGCGAGGGTCTGCACGGAGTCAATGACCAGCAGGGAGGGGTTGACCTGCTCAATATGCGCCAGGGCGGTGCCGAGGTCGGTTTCGCTGGTCAGGTAGAGGGTGTCCGCGATGGCGCGGATGCGGTCGGCGCGGAGCTTGACCTGCGCGGCGGATTCCTCGCCGGTAATGTACAGGACCGGGCGCGGCGGCTGGGGTGCGATATTCTGCACCCCCTGCTGTCCCGCACTCCCGGCGGTGCCGCGCGCGAAGGTGGCGGCGACATCCAGCAGCAGGGTGGATTTGCCCACGCCGGGTTCGCCCGCCATGAGGATGACCGCGCCGGGTACAAGTCCGCCGCCGAGCACGCGGTCAAATTCGGGGTTTCCGGTGCTCATGTAGGCGGCTACGCGCGAGTCGACTTCTGCGATGGGCTGGGCGGGTTTCTGCACGCTGGATGCGGCGCGGGTGCGCGCACGGGTGCCCCCGGCGGCTTCTTCGACAGTGCCCCAGGTTTGGCATTCGCCGCAGCGGCCTACCCATTTGGCGGTGGTCCAGCCGCATTCGGTGCAGCGGTAGGCGGGTGCGGTTTTGGTGTTTTTCGTGCGCGCGGTCATGGGTCTATTTTAGGGTCTGGGGCGATATGGTGCGCGGTGTTTGGTCACGGCGAAAAGGGGTACCGCAGAACGCATTTTTACCCTTAAATGCATATAGTTTCACCTCGTGCACTCCTGTATAAATATCGAGAATATCCGTTCGCTTTTGAGGCACTTTAGCCCGCCGTTCCGCCCCTGACCTGGCTCAATAACCACCCTTACGGGTACAATGTTTTTTGTGCAGATGAATTATAGTGACCTATTGCTTAAAACTATCGCCCGAATCGCCCCCGGCACCGAGCTCCGCGAGGGCCTGGAACGCATCATGCGTGGCCGTACGGGCGCGCTCATCGTACTCGGATCCGACCGCACCGTATCCTCCCTGTCTTCGGGCGGTTTCAACATCGACACTGAGTTCTCGGCAACCCGCCTGCGCGAGCTGGCGAAGATGGATGGCGCTATCATCTGCGACCGCGACGCCACCCGCCTACTGCACGCCGGCGTGCAGCTCATGCCGGACGCCTCCATTGAGACAAACGAATCCGGCACCCGCCACCGCACCGCCGAACGCACCGCGATTCAGACCGGTTTCCCGGTGATTTCGGTGAGCGCGTCGATGTCCGTGATTTCGGTGTATGTTGACGGCACCCGCTACATGGTTGAGGACAGCCAGTACCTGATGGCTCGCGCAAACCAGGCGATTCAGACCCTTGAAAGCTATAAGAAGCGTCTGCGTTCGGTGCTCTCCAGCCTGTCTGCCCTGGAGATCGAGTCGAACGTTTCCCTGGCGGATGTGGCAATGACCCTTCAGCGTATGGAGATGGTGAACCGCATTATCCGCGAGGTCAGCCACTACGTGCTGGAGCTCGGCGTGCACGGCCGCCTCATTGCCCTGCAGCTGGAGGAGCTGCGCGCCCCCGAGATGACCGCGAGCGACCTGATTCTGCGCGACTACCTGCCCGAGGTGAACGACGAGCTGATTACCGCCGGCGTTGAGGCGCTTCAGAACCTGGACGATATGGACATCGTGGATTTGCGCGCGATTGCCCGCGCTGTGGGGTTTGGTGAAAACCCCGACCTGGAGCTTCCCTTGCAACCGCGCGGCTTCCGCCTGCTCGCCGGTATTCCGAGCATTCCGAACGCTATTTCTGAGCGTCTGGTGGAGCGCTTCGGCAGCCTGCAGGCTCTCATGGCGGCATCCCTTGAGGACCTGCGTGCCGTGGACGGTGTGGGTGAGGCTCGCGCCCGCACGGTGCGTGAGCAGCTCTCCCGCATGGCCGAGAGCAGCCTAGAAAAATACATCTAGAAGTACATCTACTCGGCGGCCTTTTCCTGCCTCACAAGAACCTTTTGCATTATGATGTAGTGACAGCGGAGTTCCCTCCGCACCCTGATGCCTCAAGCATCATGACACCCCCTGGAGGTCACAATGTCGTACTCACGAGCTAAGTATCCGTCGGCTAAGCGCCCCGTCCCGTTCTTCGTGTGGGCGTCCCCCATTCTGTTCCTGATTTACCTGCCGCTGCTGTGGTTCAAGGTCATCCCCAATTCCTTTGAGGTGACCGACCTGTCCACCCTGCTGTTGGCGGCACTGCAGTGGACCGCATTCGGTAGCCTGCTCGGGTACCTGGGTGAGCGCCGCTTCGCCAAGCCGCGCGCCTCCAAATAGCGCCACGCAATAGACCTATACAAAAAGCCCCCGTGCCGGAGAATATCCAGCACGGGGGCTTTTGCGTGCCCATTCACGGGCGAAAACTATAGAAGTGAACTACTGAATCACAAAGTTCACCTGAGCCGAAGTCACACCATTCACCGTGGCAGTCGCCCAGTAAGATCCCTTCTGAGCGGTCGAAGCGGAGGAACAACCCAGCACGTTGATCTTACGGTCCCACGCCAAGTCGGTTGCGCCCTCGGCGCCTGCGGCTACCTCAGACTTCTGAACGGCGGTCGCCGCGCACAGGCTACGGGTGTACACCTGAGCCGCACCGGAGGTGATGTTCAGGTCCACGCCGGTGTTCGCGCCCTCGCCACCCACAGCGCAGGGGGTCTTCGAAGAGTTCGTGTAGGTCACGTGGAAGGACACCTGCTCACCGGCTGCGAAGGTACGCTTCGCGGGGGTGACGGTCACCTTCAGGTCGTTCGCGGTACATGCCGCAACAACAGCCGCAGTGGTCACCGAGGGTGCCGGTGCGGGAGCAGTCGGGGTCGCCGCGGGGGTGGTTGCCGCAGGGGTTGCAGCCGCGGTGGTCACGCTTGCGGTGGGTGCCGCAGAAGCGGTCACCGAAGGAGTCGCCGAAGCAGTAGCACTAGCCGACGCAGACGCGGTTGCAGAGGCAGTCGCGCTAGCGGACGGGGTAGCCGAAGCAGTTTCGGTGGGGCGAGCGCTGAAGCTCTGGAAGGGCGCGCCGGAAGCCGTCGCGGTGGAGGCTACAGTGGCGTCCTTCTTGCCGTTAATCATGCCGACCATGGAGGTCACGCCGGCAACCAGCAACAGAATAATAGCGAGCAGAGCAATAACCGCCACGATGCGACGGCGGCGGTAGACTTCGGGAGGCAGAACGGGACCATTTTCAGACATACCCTTAAGGATACCGGGTTTAACCCTGAGATTCACAGTGAACTCTGTTCATGCAGTTTTGGGAATATATGCCCTGTGGCGTAGGCTTTTCGGATGACCTCAGAGCCCAAACGCACCACACGCACACGCCCCGAACCGACCCTGCCCGAAGGCACGAATACCGAGGCGCTCCACCACCGAATCAACCAGTGGTTCCTCGACCAGGCACGCGATTTGCCGTGGCGTCGTGACGAGTGCACCCCCTGGGGCGTGATGGTCAGCGAGTTCATGCTGCAGCAGACCCCCGTCAAGCGCGTTCTACCCGTGTGGGAGGAGTGGATGCGCCGCTGGCCCACCCCCGCCGATCTTGCCGCCGAGCCCGCCTCGGAGGCGGTGCGCGCCTGGGGCCGCCTGGGTTACCCGCGCCGCGCGCAGCGTCTGCACGGTGCCGCCGTGGCGATTGTGGAGCAGCACGGCGGCGAGGTTCCCGCCAACTACGAGGCGCTACTGGCTCTGCCGGGCGTGGGTTCCTACACGGCGGCTGCGATTAGCGTGTTCGCGTTCGGTCTGCGCGCCACGGTAATTGATACGAATATCCGCCGCGTGCATGCGCGTGCGGTCTCCGGCAAGGCGCTACCCTCCCGTTCGTTGACGGCGGCTGAGACTCGCTTGGCGGAGGCGCTCATGCCCACGGACACCCCCACCTCCTGCCTGTGGAATGCTGCAACCATGGAGCTTGGTGCGCTGGTCTGCACGGCGAAGTCCCCGAGCTGTCAGCTGTGCCCGGTGGAGGATCTGTGCGCGTGGGTTGCGGCGGGCAAGCCGGAGGCGGACTACACCCCCAAGGGCCAGAGCTGGCACGGCACGGACCGCCAGGTGCGCGGCGCGGTGATGGCGGTGCTGCGTGCGGCGCATGAGCCGGTGGAGCGCGACCTCATCCTGGGTGCGGGTGTAGCCTCGGCTGGCGACACGACCTCTTCACCCGCTGCGGTTTCTTCGCCCGATCTGGTGTTCCCGGCGAATGCACCCGCGGCGGTACACCGCCCGCTCAAGGCGCTGTATGCGCTCTCCCCCGCCACAGAGCAGCTGCAGCGCTGCTACGCGGGACTGCTAGCGGACTCTCTCGCCCGCGAAGTCACCCAGGGCGATACAGTGCTCGTCTCGCTCTAGTACCCGCCGCAGAGAGGCTCCTGGAGGCTTCTGGGGCCTTTAGAAGACAGAAAACGCCTGTGGGGCGGCACCGGAATTATCCGGCACCGCCCCACAGGCGTTTAGTGCGCTAAAACTTAGCTACCTAGGGCTTAGTCCCCACCCTGACCCTCTCGAGCCTCAGAAGCAGGTGCCTCAGCTGCGGGAGCCTCAGCGGGAGCCTCGGAGGAATCACCCTCGTTCAGCTCCTGCACCGAGTCCAGAGCCAGCTCCTTCATCGGCTGAGAAGAGAAGACGAACTTCGCGGAGTCGCCCTCACCCTCAACGTCCACGGTGATCTTCTCGCCGGGCTTGATGTCGCCGAAGAGGATCTTCTCAGACAGGGCGTCCTCAATGTTGCGCTGCATCTCGCGGCGCAGAGGACGAGCACCCATGGACGGGTCGTAACCCTTAGCCGCCATGAGAACCTTCGCAGCGTTGGTCAGCTCAATGGACATATCCTGCTCCGCCAGGCGCTTAGCCAGGCGGCCCACGAACAGGTCCACAATCTGCAGAATCTCAGACTCGGAGAGCTGCGGGAAGACGATAATGTCATCCACACGGTTCAGGAACTCGGGGCGGAAGTGCTCCTTGAGGTTCTCCATCACGCGTGCCTGCATGCGCTCGTAGTCGGCTGCGGTGTCATCCATCGCCTGGAAACCGACCGGGATGCGGCGGTTCACGTCACGCGAGCCCAGGTTGGTGGTCATGATGATGACGGTGTTCTTGAAGTCCACTACGCGACCCTGCGAGTCGGTCAGGCGACCGTCTTCTAGGATCTGCAGCAGCGAGTTGAACAGGTCGGCGTGGGCCTTCTCAACCTCGTCGAACAGGACCACGGAGAACGGCTTGCGGCGGACCTTCTCGGTCAGCTGGCCGCCCTCATCGTAGCCAACGTAGCCGGGAGGCGCACCGAACAGACGGGAGACGGTGTGCTTCTCCTGGTACTCGGACATATCCAGGGTGATGAGCGAATCCTCATCGCCAAACAGGAACTCGGCAAGAGCCTTGGCAAGCTCGGTCTTACCCACACCGGTCGGGCCGGCGAAGATGAACGAACCACCGGGGCGGCGCGGGTCCTTCAGACCTGCGCGGGTACGGCGGATAGCACGGGACAGTGCCGCAATAGCGTGCTCCTGACCGATGACGCGCTTGTGGAGCTCCTGCTCCATGGTCAGCAGGCGGCTGGACTCTTCCTCGGTGATCTTGTAGACCGGAACACCGGTGGAAGCGGCAAGAACCTCAGAAATAACCTCGGGGGTCACGGTGCCGAATGCGTCGCCGCCTTCGCGCCATGCCTTCTCGGCTTCTTCCTTCTCAGCCAGAACCTTCTGCTCCTGATCACGCAGGCCTGCGGCCTTCTCGTAATCCTGGGAGTTGATGGCGTCTTCCTTCTGCTGGCGCAGCTTGGCTGCCTTCTCGTCGAGCAGCTTGATTTCCGGGGGTGCGGTCATGCGCTTGATGCGCAGGCGTGCGCCCGCCTCATCAATCAGGTCGACAGCCTTATCCGGCAGGAAGCGGTCAGAGATGTAGCGTGCCGCAAGGTTCACGGCAGTCTCGATAGCCTCGTCGGTAATGGTGACGCGGTGGTGTGCCTCGTACTTATCGCGCACACCCTTGAGAATCTGCACGGCGAGCTCCTGAGAGGGCTCCTCAACCTGAATCGGCTGGAAGCGGCGCTCCAGGGCGGCGTCCTTCTCAATGTGCTTGCGGTACTCGTCCAGGGTGGTTGCACCGATGGTCTGCAGTTCGCCTCGAGCCAGCATGGGCTTGAGGATGGAAGCAGCATCAATTGCGCCCTCTGCGGCACCTGCACCGACGAGGGTGTGGATCTCGTCAATGAACAGGATGATGTCGCCGCGGGAGCGAATCTCCTTCAGAACCTTCTTCAGGCGCTCTTCGAAGTCACCGCGGTAGCGCGAACCTGCAACCAGGGAGCCCAGGTCCAGGGTGTACAGGTGCTTGTCCTTGAGGGTCTCAGGGACGTCACCGTGCACGATAGCCTGTGCCAGGCCCTCCACGACGGCGGTCTTACCGACGCCGGGCTCACCAATCAGCACGGGGTTGTTCTTGGTACGGCGGGAGAGGACCTGCATGACGCGTTCCATCTCCTTGTGGCGGCCGATGACCGGGTCCAGCTCGCCCTCACGTGCTGCTGCGGTGAGGTTGCGGCCGAACTGATCCAGGATAGTCGAACCCGCGGGAGTGCCTTCGCGAGAGTTACCCGCACCCACGCCAGCGGTTTCCTTATCGCCGGAGTTGTTGCCGGGGTAACCGGAAATCAGGTCCATAACGGCCTGGCGCACGGCAGCGGGCTCAGCGCCCAGCTTGACCAGCACCTGGTTTGCCACGCCCTCGTTTGCACGAACCATGCCCAGCAGGATGTGTTCGGTGCCGATGTAGCCGTGGTTCAGCTGAATAGCCTCGCGCATGGACAGTTCGAGAACCTTCTTTGCGCGCGGGGTGAAGGGGATGTGGCCGTTAGGCGCCTGGGGGCCGGGGCCGACGATGTCCTGAACCTGTTCACGTACTGCGTTCAGGGTAACGCCCAATGATTCCAGGGCGCGGGCACCGATGCCTTCGCCCTCGTGAATCAGACCGAGCAGAAGGTGTTCGGTACCGATGTAGTTGTGGTTGAGCATGCGTGCCTCTTCCTGGGCAAGCACCACAACGCGCCGAGCTCGATCGGTAAAGCGTTCAAACATTTACGCACTCCTTGCATTTTCCTATTGATACAAGAGTACGTTGAGCTGCGGGTTTATGCCCCGCGTGTGGGCGCCTGTTCGCCATCAAGAGAACAGATGAGCTGTTCGGGGCGTTTTGAGCGTGTTTTCGGGCGCCTAGGAGGGGGTTCCGCGGGATTTTGGGGAGGTTTCAAGGGGATAGCTCAGCAGGCGAGGAAGATAGCGGGACAACCAGCACGGAGGGGCTACAAGTGGGTTCGGAGGGGCGGTAGCGCCGATACGAAGGCTCCCGAACACGAGGAACACACAAGAAGCCACACAGACCCACACGGGAACCCCTAGTTTTCTGCACGCGCGTGAATATAATGCAGAAATTTTTAAAAATTTATATGTTTGCGTGAGAAATTTCAATAATTCGCAAAAATATATACAGCGCCATTGGCGATAAATATTTTTACGCAATTCACAGGCAATCCGCAGCAGAATTTCCACCGATAATCATCGTGGTATCGGGGGAAGTATCAGGGGAAATCTCCACGACAGCACACGGTGGCACACTTATTATTTTCGGCTCTATTCAGGGTAGACCCCACGCCCCACACAGAGGGAATATCCGACGAATAACAACAGCATCAAAGGGATTAATGCGCCAACACCTTTAGTGTTCCTGCCGATGCATGAAATCTAAATGAACGCAGATTCCGAATGTAAACTATGCCGCTGTGGCCAACCAACTCCCCCTCATCGTTGCACAGAATGTACCATCAACCAACCCAATATATTTTACGCGTAAATAGTTAATTGGAATTAGCCATAAAACATCCGCCCCATTCAGATATGCAGAACATACAACACATACAAGAGGGCAAAACAAAAGGCGGACGGTGATAACACCGTCCGCCCTAAGCACCCGGAGGTTTAGAACCTTAAAGAACCAACCCCTCCGGCTACACGCAATGCGTAGAACCCTTAGTCCTGAGCCTTCATTGCTTCGTAGTATGCGTCCTGAATATCCTGGTGGATGCGGCCGCGGTCAGAGACCTTGTGGCCGTTAGCCTTAGCCCACTCGCGGATTGCTGCGGTCTCGGGGTTACGCTTAACCGGAGCAGCGGTGCCGCGGGGTGCACGGGTGCGCTGGGTAGCGGTACCCTGCACGCGGCGGGACTTTGCCACGAAGGGGCGGATAGCGTCACGCAGGCGAGCTGCGTTAGCGGAGGACAGGTCGATCTCGTAGTGAGCGCCGTCCAGGCCGAAACGGATGGTTTCGTCTGCGGGGCCGCCGTCGAGATCGTCTTCAAGGATGATGCGAACCTTCTGTGCCATTGAGGCACCTCCTCATCTGTTGCATATATCCTGTGGATAAACCCAAAAGCCTCTATCGGAGATTGAGAAAATAGTGTGCCGGATATATTTATGTACTAATTTTCTTTCACATAATAACAGAAATATATTAAAGATTCCGAAAACTTCCTGAATATTGAAACAATGCGCTGATCGCCCTGAGCGATATATCCATTCCGTTCACCTCCGTTAAATCCTCACCCACCCCGCACACATTAATGCGCAGTTTAGAGTGCAAATACTTTGGATTCCTCCGGCACACACTATGGGGACAATATCGAACAATGCACAACACGGCACCACCAACAATCCCCAGGAATTACATCACCCGCACGGGCACCCACAATACGCTATTCACTCCAGGCATTCCCAGGCTATTCAAAAGCGAAATTCTGGTCCTATCCCAACAGCTCATTCTTTTCTATGCGACACATTCGTGTATAAGAGCAGAAACCCCCGCCAGAACGAATAGAGCAGCATAAATCAGCACCAGAATAGAGTAAAAAAGCACCGAAAAACACCCCTGACCTGTGCAAATACCAATCCAAGCCCACAGCACACGCTATACACCTGTCTCTTATACACATCTGACGCTGCCGACGAAGGCTTAGGTGTAGA
>OJLC01000016.1_pt1 | contig 97601 bp, 71 predicted proteins | sample 1596841 | NCBI WGS metagenome assembly OJLC01 (sample SAMEA3904705, study PRJEB24821) | metagenome | biome: Builtin; feature: hospital; material: surface | place: USA | collected 2013-09-25 | reverse complement strand
GGGCTCGGAGATGTGTATAAGAGACAGGATTCCCGTCATCGGTAAGAGCGGTCTGCGCCGCGCCCAGGTGGACAAGTTCCTGCCCGTCTCCGCCGGCGAGAACGCAAAGACCCTCGGTGAACTCGTGCGCATCCGCATGGGTCAGAAGGTTCTCGACAACCTTGTCGCACCCGTGGTCTCCGGCGTGTACTCCACCCACCCCGACAAGCTCGACGTGGACGCCACCATCCCCGGCCTGCGCGCGGCACTGCGCAAGCACCGCTCCCTCTCTGCCGCCGCGGCAGCATTCCGTTCCGCAGCACCCGCCGGATCGCAGGTTGCCGGCATCGTCGGCGGAATGAACCAGCTGTCTGAACGTCTCGTCGAAGAACTCTACGAAGCCGGTGTGCGCATCGTAACCAACTTTGACGTCATCGCCGTCGACCGCGACGAATCCACCGGCCAGTGGTTCATCATCCAGCGCCACACCACCGACGGCGAAAACACCCCCCTCTACGCCGACTACCTGGTGCTCGCAACCGACGGCCCGACCGTAGCGCGCCTCATCGGCCCGCACGTCTCCACCGCACTACCCGCCCTGGAACCCGGCCCCGAAGTCGCCCTCGTCACCCTCGTCGTTGACGCCCCCGACCTGAACAAGCACCCGCGCGGCACCGGCCTGCTCGTCTCCGAACAGGCAACCGCCGTACGCGCCAAGGCGCTCACCCACGCCACCGCCAAATGGCAGTGGGTCGCCGACGCCGCAGGCCCCGGACGCCACGTCGTGCGCCTCTCCTACGGTCGCGGCGGCGAAGACGCCCGATTCTCAGAAGTGGCACTCGCCGACGAACAGCTCATCACCCTTGCACTGCGCGACGCAAGCCGCATGATGGACGTAGCCCTCACCCACAGCAACCTCATCGATGCGGACGTCGTACGCTGGCGCGGTGTACTGCCCGCCTCCACCCCCGGCCACCGCGACCGAGTCAAGGAATTCCGCGAACGCGCCAGCGAACTCGGAACCCTCAGCACCGTCGGCTCCTGGGCGGCAGGCTCCGGCCTGGTCGTAACCGTCAAAGACACCTACGAGCAGATGGACCGCCTCATCTACCACGCGGCACAGGACTGGGAAGGCGTCACCTCCCCGAAGGTCGCAACCGCCAAATAACGGCACCGCAACCTCCCAAACCAGCCAACAACTAAGCCAAAAATTTGAGAAAACGCGCGGCTACGGAAGCCGCGCCTCCAGCACAGCGAACCCTCGCTGAAGAAAGGAACACACAATGTCTCACGATCACGCAGCACACGGCGGCCACGGTCACGGCGCAGGTCAGGGCGGCTACACCCACGCCGGCCACGGCTACGGCGGCGCCCCCAAGGGCTACGCAGTCCAGCACTCCGCAGCTGACGAAAACCGCCGCGGCCGCGAAGAAGGCGAAACCCTGCACTACGCCCTCTACACCGTATTCGCACGCTCCGGCGCACGCCCCGCAGAATCCAACACCGACGAGGCACGCGCCGAGTTCGAGAAGGTCGCCGAGCAGCTCGCAGCAGACGGCGTGACCCTGCGCGGCATCTACGACGTCTCCGCAATGCGCGACAACGCAGACGTCATGATCTGGACCCACGGTGCAACCCCCGAAAAGCTGCAGGCAGCAGTCCGCAAGATCCGCCGCACCGCACTGTTCGCAGGCACCACCATCGTCTGGTCCACCATGGGCGTACACCGCGAAGCAGAATTCACCCGCAACCACGCACCCGCCTACGCACGCGGCAAGGCACCCGAAGCATGGGTCTGCGTCTACCCCTTCGTACGCTCCTACGACTGGTACTACATGAACCCCGAACGCCGCGCAGAAATGCTCAAGAACCACGGCATGAAGGCAATCGACTTCCCGCAGGTTCTGGCAAACACCGTCGCAGCATTCGGCATGAACGACTACGAATGGGTCCTCGCCCTCGAAGCACCCGAACTCGTTGACCTCGTCGACATGATGCGCCACTTCCGCAACACCGAAGCACGCCTGCACGTGCGCGAGGAAACCCCCTTCTACACCGGCCGCCGCATCGGCGCAGACGAAGTAGCAGAGGTTCTGGCGTGAGCCATCAGCCGCACAACGGCGTAACCCTCAACGGCACGCTCCTGCCGGACGACGTGGTACCCAACCGCACCGACCCGGCGAACACCGCCTCCAACGGCCCCGCCGTGCTCAACGAGCAGACCCTCGGCGACTACCGAAGCGAACGCAGTATCACCCGTGACCGTGCCGAAGAGGCGCGCCCCTACGACCTGGTGATTCTCTCCTCCTTCGGTGGCCCCGAGGGGCAGGAGGACGTCATCCCGTTCCTGCGCAACGTGACCGCTGGCCGCGGTATTCCGGATGAGCGCCTCGAAGAGGTCGCCACCCACTACCGCGCCAACGGCGGCGTCTCGCCGATTAACGAGCAGAACCGTGCCCTGCTCGCCGCGCTGCAGCAGGCGCTCGCCGAGCGCGGCCCGCACATCCCGATCACCTGGGCGAACCGCAACTGGAAGCCCTACGTGAAGGACGTGCTCGCCGAAGCTTACGAGAACGGCCACCGCAACGTGCTCGTGCTGGCGACCAGCGCCTACCCGGGCTACTCGAGCTGCCGCCAGTACCGTGAAGACTACGGCATGGCGATTGAGCAGCTCGGCCTGGAAGGTCGCGTGCACGTGGGTAAGATTCGTCAGTTCTTTGACGTGCCCGGCTTCTCCCGCGCTTTCGCTGACGGGCTGAAGGACGGCCTCGCCACGGTGCGTGAGCGGCTTGCCGCACGCGATAGCGGTTCGCTGAACCCGCGCCTGCGCATCATGTTCTGCACCCACTCGGTACCGACCTCCGCGGCGAACGAGGCAGGCCCGCGCGGTGTGAACTACGAGGGCGGCTCCGCCTACGTGGAGAAGCACCTGCAGGTCGCTCGCGCCGTGCTTTCACTGGTTCGCGATGAGGCCCCGCAGCTTCTGCAGAACGTCGAATGGGAGCTGGTGTACCAGTCCCGTTCCGGCCCGCCGTCCATGCCGTGGCTGGAACCGGACGTCAACGACGCCCTGGAGGCGCTACCCACCCCCGCCAACCCGGCGGAGGATGGCGAAGCCCCTGTGGAAGGCGTCGTGCTGGTGCCTCTCGGCTTCGTCTCCGACCACATGGAAGTCAAGTGGGATTTGGATACCGAGGCGCTGGACACCTGCGAGCGCCTGGGCGTGGTCGCCGTGCGCACCCCCACCCCCGGCACGCATCCGGCGTACGTGGAGTCGTTGCGCCGCCTCATTGAGGAGCGAGTGGAGAACGGCGTTTCAGCCGACCTGCGCCCCGAACGTGAGAGCGTCCTCGCCCCGAGCGCGAGCGGTCAGTACGGCTGGTTTGACGAGTGCGAACCCGGTTGCTGCAAGCCCGGTCGCGGTGCGCCGAAGCCGGTCATCGCCGAATACGCAGCCGGTGCTGATACCGCCGGGTCTGAGGAAGCTCCCGCCAGCCGCTCCGGTGGATGCGGCTCCGGCGGATGCTGCTCCCACTAACGCCACCCCTGTAGCTCCGGCTCGCCTCAACACCCCCTGACCGGGGTGTGCGGGCGGGTCGGAGCGCACGTGCCTACGGGCTGCCCCCAGAATTTAGACAAACACACAGCGTCGCAAACACACAGCCTCTGGGGAAACGCACACGCCTACGGGCTATCACACACATCACCGACAAGGAGAGATATGAGCCATCACGAGTACATCTTGGGCACCCGCGGGTCTGCTCTCGCCCTGACCCAAAGCCGTATTGCCGCTGAAACCGTCACCTCCCTCTACACCGAACACCAGGCACACCACGGCGCCGCAGATGCCGAGGTCGTGGACTTCACCCTGCGCACCGTCAAAACTGAAGGTGACGTGCTCACCGGACCCCTGGCAACCCTCGGCGGTACCGGCGTATTCGCTGCGGCACTGCGCCAGCGTCTGCTCGACGGCGAGAACGCCTCCGAAGAAAACCGCGTGGACATGGCAGTACACTCCCTCAAGGACCTGCCCTCCGCGCCCTGCCCCGGCCTGGTGGTCGCCGCAACCCTCAAGCGTGAAGACCCCCGCGACGCCCTCGTGGCACGCGACGGCCTGACCGTAGACACCCTGCCCGAAGGCTCCCGCGTGGGCACCGGCTCACCTCGTCGCGCCGCCCAGCTGCGTGCCCTGCGTCCCGACCTCGAAATCGTGGATATTCGCGGCAACGTGGGCACCCGCATTGGCCGTGTCAAGGGCCTGGAAGAGCACGCCGGTAAGCAGGTCGTGCTCCGCCAGAACACCGAAACCTCCGAACGCGCCGACCACGGCGTAGGTACCGAACGCAGCGGCGACTGCGACGCCGTGGTGCTCGCCGTCTCCGGTCTCAAGCGCCTGGGCAAGGAACACCTGATTACCGAGTACCTTGACCCCAGCCGCATGCTGCCCGCCCCCGGCCAGGGCGCGCTCGCCCTGGAAGTGCGCGAAAGCGAATTCGAGAACCCGGACCCCGCTGTGCTCTCCGACGCTGAGGTGGCACGCCCGGTCCGCGCCCTCGGCCGCGCCCTGCTCGCCGCAAACCACCACGAAACCCGCCTCGCCGTCAGCGCTGAGCGTGCCCTGCTGCGCCGCCTCGAAGCCGGATGCGCTGCCCCCATCGGCGCGTACGCGCAGGTGGTCGAGGGCGACCTGGTGCTCAACGTCGTGGTGGCGTCCCCGGACGGCACCGACATGCTGCGCCACACCTCCGCAACCGCCGAACTGGATGTGCCCGGCGCCGAACGCCTGGGCGTGCGCGTGGCGGAAGACCTGCTGCAGATGGGTGCCGCCGCCCTGGCTGGTTTGGACCTGAAGTAGGCGTCATGTCTGCCTCGTGTTCTGAATCCCGGCAGGCTGATGCCCCGCAGGCTGATGTCCCGCGCACGGTTCTGCTGACCCGCTCTGCTGCCCAGGGTGCCGCCTTCGCGCGCGCCCTCGCCGAAGAATGTGCCCAGAACGGGTTAGGGGAGTACCGGGTACTCTTCGCACCGCTACAGCAGGCACGTACCGTCGAGCCGGGCACAGAGCACGCCGCCGCGCTGGAGGCGCTCGCCTCCGGTCGCTACGCGTGGGTGAGTTTCACGAGCGCCAACACGGTTCGCGCCTGCGCCGAACTGTGGGGTGAGGAGTTCGCCCGCGCCTGCGCGAGTGGGGGAGTGCGCGTCGCCTGCGTGGGTGCGGCAACCGCCCGCGCCGTGCATGCTCAGCTGGGGCTGGATACGGACTTTCAGCCGCAGGTGCAGAGTGCCGCGGGAATGCTCGCGGAGTTTGAGCGCCCCGTCCCTGCAGACCCCGCAGCTGATGCCGCCGCGACTGATTCAGCTGCTGTGCTGGTTCTGGAGGGCTCCAACGCCCGCCCGATCCTGCGCGAGGGCCTCAAAAACCTGGGCTGGGACAGCCACCGCTGCGTACTCTACGACATTGTGCCCGCCGAACAGGTGGAGTCCGGCGAGCTGAGCCTTGACACCGCCCGCGCGCTCGTGCAGGGGACTGCCGTAGATGCCCCCGACCCGGAAACCCCCGCGCCGGATGTGCTGGTGGTGACCGCCCCCTCCCGATTGCACGCCCTGCTCGACGGCGCACCCGCGCTAGGACCCGAATCCGTGCCGCCGGTGGTGGCGATTGGGGCGAGTACCGCCTCCGTATGCCGTGCCCTGAACCTGCGCTACGTGCAGGCGGATTCGCCCTCCCCCCAGGATTTGGCGCGCGCCGCCGTATCGCTCTTGTAGGCGCGTCCCTCATCTAAGACTTCACATTATTTCGCAAGAATTTTCAGGAGAGATCATGAACCTCACCCGCCGCCCGCGCCGCCTGCGCACCACCGCAGCCATGCGCTCCCTCGTCGCCGAGACCACCCTGCGCCCCTCGCAGCTGATTCAGGTGTTCTTCGTGCGCGACGGCATTGACAAGCCGCAGCCGATTCGTTCCATGCCCGGCCAGTACCAGCACACCCTGGAGAGCATCATTCCCGCCGTGCGTGAGGCCTACGAGGCGGGCATCCGCTGTATTGACCTGTTTGGCATTCCCCGCGACGAGGATAAGGACGAAATCGGCTCGACCGCCTGGGATCCGCAGGGCATCCTGAACCGCGCGATTGCCGTGTGCCGCGAGGAGTTCGGCGACGACCTGGTGGTCATGGCTGACACCTGCCTGGACGAGTTCACGAGCCACGGCCACTGCGGCGTGCTGGTCGATGACGGCCACGGCACGCTCGTGGTGGATAATGACGAGACCGTGGAACTGTACTGCAAGATGGCGGTTTCGCAGGCTCGTGCGGGTGCGCACACGGTGTCCCCGTCGGGCATGATGGACGGCCAGATTGCGGCGATGCGTGCCGCCCTGGACGAGGCAGGCTTTGAGGACGTGTCGATTCTGGCGTATTCGGCGAAGTACGCTTCGGCCTTCTTCGGCCCGTTCCGTGATGCGGTGGAGTCGACCTTCAAGGGCGACCGCAAGACGTATCAGCAGGATCCGGCGAACCGCCGTGAGTCGCTGCTGGAGGTGCGCGCTGACCTGGAGGAGGGCGCGGATATGGTGATGGTGAAGCCTGCCGGCAGCTACCTGGATATTGTGCGTGAGGTTGCCGAGTTCTCGCCCGTGCCGGTGGCGGCGTATCAGGTGTCGGGTGAGTACGCGATGATTGAGGCGGCTGCGGCGAACGGCTGGATTGACCGTAAGGCTGTGGTGCTGGAGTCGCTGCGTTCGATTCACCGCGCCGGTGCTGACGTCATCCTGACCTATTACGGTACGGAGGCGGCAGGCTGGCTGCGCGAGCTGGACGCCTAACCCCCTCCCTCTTTGAACGCTGAGAAGCCACATGTGTTTCGAAAAGCCACGTCTTTGGTGGCTTCTCGAAACACATGTGGCTTCTCGCCGGGTTAAAAGTTGCGGAGTAAAATTCGCGGGCTATGAGCCGCGCAGCTTAGCCGCTAATTCACTGCACGGAAGGAGGCGATACGCGCCGCCTTCTTCGTCAGCTCATTCGCCGGCTTGTAACCCAGCGTCAGGCAGATAGCGCGCCCCTCCACAAAATACAGGGGCAGCTTCTCGCGGTCCGCCGGGGAATCCACATCTGCCCAGCGTTCCTGCTCCAGCTTGAACGCAATATGTGCCACCAAACAATCGATGCGGTAATCCCCGAACCCAAAAGTCTGCTGGGAACCATTGGAGAAAGTGACGGCAAGACGCCAATCACTGGGCATCTGCTGATCAGGGTCTATATGCTCGGGATCGCCCGTGTACCACGGGTAAACCTTGAACCGCTCAATATCGGAGTACCGGTAGACCTTGGGCGAACGGAAAAACCGCCCACGCTTCACCACGGTCGGCGTGAACCGGTAGTACGAACGCACCGTACACCACAGGTACGGAATGGCGAACACGTAGACAACAAGAAACGCTATTGAGGTCTTGCCGATGTAGGTGGGTACATACTCGAGCAGCTCGGTGTTCGCGAGCGAATGAAGGTAGCAGAGCAGGAAGAAACCACCGACAGGAAGAGCCACAAAGAGGAAGATTCCCTGCCCCTTCCAATCAACTTGAATGGGCTCACTACTGGGCATGGCGACCGTGCCGCGGAACGGGGCGCTGAGCCGACCCAGCGTCCTGGTGTAAATAGCGGGCATGCCCAGATGACGTTCATTGGGGCTGAAACCGCGTGCGACGCGCCAGCCGCGGCGACCCCAGCGCGCCGCCCAATACACCATGAGGAACGGCAGAAGCAGCCCCGGAATCAAGATCCCGTCGTACGCCATATCCCAGTACAGAACGAACGTCGAATAGACGATCACACACGCCCAGCCGTACACGAGGATATGCCCGAAATCCATAATGATGTTCGAGCCCTTAATGCTTTCCAGTTGGGCTTCAGCCCTGCGGAATGCCGCTTCTTCCTGCTCGGGCGTGAGGTGAGTGCCAGCATCCGCGAGCTCTGTAATTGCCTCCTTCACATCCTCGACGGGGGAACCCATCACCGAGGTGTAGACTTCGCGCGCTCGCGAGGCGCCAATGAGCGTCGGGTAGGCAACCTCCACCAACAGACAACACGCCAGGTAGATGAAGAACGCCACCAGCCATACGTTGCGTACCTGCTCCAGGGGCAGGCCCAGGGCTGCAAGGTCCATGAGTTGTCCTCTCTACGGGTATCGGTGATGGTGTGTGTCCACGGTGCTGAGAAGCCACATGTGTTTCGAAAAGCAACATAAAACGTGGCTTCTCGAAACACATGTGGCTTCTCGCGGTATAAGAGCGGTATGTAGGCTGCAGGTTTACTTGTACTGCGCCTTCTGGAAGGACGCGCGGCGTGCCGCCTCCTCCGCATGCTTACCGGCAGGCTTGTAACCCATGGTCGTGCAGATAACTCGGCCGTCCACGAAGTACTTCGCCAACATTTCACGGTCCGCCGGCGAGTCCAGCTGCGCCCAGCGTCCCTGCTCAATGTTGAACGCAATCTGCGCCACCAAACAATCAATCTGGTGATCATTCAGCGAATAGTTGTGCTTGCGGCCGCCCGGAAGCAGAATCTCCAGCCTCCACTGGCTCGCATCCTTCGGGTTCAGATTAATCGCGTCCGGGTTCTTCGGGTACACGCGGAACGCGCGAACATCCGAGTAGGGGCGGGACTTCGCCGGAAGGAGCAGACGCCCAGCCTGGAACGAATCCGGGTTGAACAGCACGTAATCGCGGTTATACATCAGCAACATAATCATCAGCGGAATGTACGCCGCCGCCAAGAACCAAGAAGCATGACCGATATAAATCGCTTCCCAATCCTCGTCGATGCTCCAGCCCGCCAGCGAAGTCAGGAAGACCGCGGCGAGCAGGAACGCAATGCCGTTGAGTACCCAGTAGACGGTGCGGTCGTCACGAATCGGCTCCACACCCGGCACGGTGCTACGCACACGGAACGGGGCGCTCAGCTTACCCAGCGTCGCCGAGTAGATGCGCGGCATGCCCAGCGCACGGTCGTTTTCACTGTAGCCGCGCGCGGTACGCCAGTGACGGCGACCAAAGCGCGCACCCAGGTACACCATGAGGAACGGCAGAAGCAGCGCCGGCAGCACAACGCCGTCGTACACGATATCCCAGTACAGGGTGAAAATTGAGACCGCCACAATCCAGCCCCACAGGTACATGACCACGTGGAACCAGCCGCTAAACACGCCGGCGCCCTCAATGGAATCCAGCTTCTTCTTCGCCTTCTTCGTGGCGCTACCCTTGCGGGAGGAGCTCAGCGGCGCACCCATCGCGGTGCGTTCCGCGGTGGCGCGGCGCGCCTCATCAACGGGCGAGCCGGACACCTCAAGGTACAGTTCGGCAGCCTTCTCCTTCTTGATGGGCACCGGGTAGGCGATATCCACCAGCAGGCACAAGCCCACGTACACCATGAAGGCAATCAGCCACACGTCGCGTAGCTGCTCCATGGGCAGTCCCAGAGCGCTCAAATCCATGAGCCGCTCACCTCCTTACTTCTCCCGGACTCTACGCGGAGGCAGCCGCGGCGGCTGCAGCCGGAAGAGCCGAGATGATACGGTCCATCGCCTCATCATTGTGGGCGGCAGAAACGAACCATGCCTCGAATGCGCTCGGCGGCAGGTACACGCCGGATTCGAGCATGGAGTGGAAGAACGCGTTGTAGCGGCTGGTTGCGGACGCCTTGATGTCGGCGTAGTTGTGAACGCCCGCCTCGGAGGTGCCGAACGCCACCGAGAAGAGGTTACCGGCGTTCTGGATGGAGTGGTCCACACCGGCGGCGTTGAACGCCTCGGTCAGAGCCTGCTGCAGCTGGGCGCTGCGGGAATCCAGGTGCGCGTAGACGGCGGCATCAGCCAGGGTCAGGGTCTTAATACCCGCCGCAACGGACAGCGGGTTACCCGAGAGAGTACCAGCCTGGTAGACCGGGCCGACCGGCGCCAGGTACTCCATGACCTCACGCTTACCCGCCAGCGCCGCGATGGGCATACCGCCACCAATGACCTTGCCGAACGTGAAAATATCGGGAACCCAGCCGCCATCCTCGGGAGCCGCGTAACCCCAGTAACCAGCCGAAGACACACGGAAACCGGTCAGCACCTCATCAAAAATCACGAGCGCACCGTTCGCGTGCGCAATCTCGTGCAGGCCACGGTTGAAACCGGGCTCGGGGGTGACAACACCCATGTTGCAGGGCGCCGCCTCAGTAATAATCGCGGCAATCTGACCCTCGTGGTTCGCGAACGCCTCACGCACAGCGTCCAGGTCGTTATAGGGCAGAACGATGGTCTCCGCGGCGGTTGCGGCAGTCACGCCAGCCGAACCCGGCAACGCCAAAGTAGCCACACCCGAACCAGCCTCAGAGAGCAGCGCATCCACGTGACCGTGGTAGCAGCCCGCGAACTTAATAATCTTGTCGCGACCGGTCACACCGCGCGCCAGACGAATCGCAGTCATGGTCGCCTCAGTACCGGTAGACACCATACGCACCTGATCAATAGCGCCGGGAATCGCCGCGTTAATACGGTTGACCACCAGCTCAGCCAGCTCAGCCTCCGGCGCGCTCGCCGCACCGAAAGACAGGCCGCGCTCAGCCGCCTGCTGAACCGCCTCAACAACCTGAGGATGCGCATGACCCAGAATCGACGGGCCCCACGAGCAGACCAGGTCAACGTACTCGTTGCCGTCCGCATCGTACAGGTACGCGCCCTTAGCCTTCGCGGCAAACGCGGGGGTGCCGCCCACAGAATTGAAAGCACGCACCGGGGAATTCACGCCGCCGGGAATCACCGCGCGAGAACGCTCAAACAGCTTCTCGCTGGCTTCGTGGTGCAGCGGGTGGGTAGAGGAAGGAGTCATCGTATCGGTGCCTTTCAACAGAGACGGCGAACTAAAGAATTACAAGGGACGATGCGCACCAGGCAACGGAGCCCGCACGCCACTAGCGTCCCGTACCTAACCATCATAGGCGCTACAGATGAACCGCAGGTGACAAGCACCTGAACGTACCGAAAGGTGACGATAAAACACAACAGACAAGTTAGGGAACAGAGAGGACGCGCAACGCGCTAACGCAGGTGCCGGTCGGTATCCAGGCGGTTCAGAACCTGGGTGTCCTGATCGAACAGCCAGTTCTTGTCGAAGATTAGACGCACGAAGGCCAGGCCCATACCCAACGCCATGAAAATCAGCAGGGACTGCACGAAACCGCTTGCCGCCGAGTACATGTCACCGCTAGCAAAATGCGACATCGAACGGTAGAACGGAACACCCGGAACCATCGTCACCACCGCCGGAACCGACAGGGAAATACGGGTGTACTTGCGCTGATGCAGCGGCGCCACAATCTCAGCCAAAATACCCACACCAAACACGGCAATCGTCGCCGCCATATGCGCGGGCATACCAGCCTCAACCATGTGAATACGGATGGGGTTCGCCACCGCAGCAATCACGCCACCCCACACGCACGCCACCGGGGATGCGGCGAAGAGCATCGCGAAGCCGGCCGCCGCAACACCCGAAGAAAGCACCTGCAGAAGCAAATACAGGGTCGGGTCAAGGTTAAGAGGCGCCGGGGCAGCCAGCGGCAAATGGAACAGCGAACCCAAAACCCACACCGCAAACGACGCACTCAGCAACAACAAACCCACATAGGTTAGACGCGAAATACCCGCCAAAAAGTCCATGCGGGAAATATCGAGCATACCCGTCACCATGGGGAAACCGGGCACCAAGAACAGTACCGACGAAATAAAACCAATCATATGGTTCGGGCTAATCCAACCCGCCGCGACCAGCACATTAACAATCGCAATGTACAGGCCCGCCGCCAGGAAGCCGCACGCCATCCACGTTGCCAAATGGCTCACCCCGCGCTTGAGCAGAGTCGAACGCAAAAACTGGCCGGCACCCGCCGCGAAGAACACCACCGTGCACTCCACCAGACCGCCACGGTTCAAGAACGCGAACCCGGCACACGCCACCGCCGACGCCAGCGCCAACATCCAGCGGGTGTACAGAGGCTTCGCCGAATCAATAAGGTCAAGCTCAGCATTCGCCTCCGCCGGAGTAATCTTTTCAGGAAGCTCAGAAATGAACTTACCCAACTGATCCAGCTTATGAGCGTTAATGCCCATCGTGCGCTGCTCAGCGACCTCGGTACGGAAATTACCCTCCGTGTACGAAGAAGTCGAAATCTCGGTGAAGGTCACCTGCGCGTGATGCTCCTTCAACCCCACAGCCTTTGCCAAACGCGCCATTGACGCCTTAATACGGTAGGCGCTCGCACCCGACTTCATCAGGATGCGGCCCAGGCGGAGCACCACCTGCGACTGCGCCACCAGGTGCTCATGAGCCAGACGGGTAGACCCCAGATAAATACTGCGCGTATTAGTGTCAGGGTACGGCTCGGTAGTGCGGGGCTGATCATCCATGAGAGGCCTTCCGGGTCGTGCTATTCACGTGCTATTCGTGTAGGTGCGGTTACCTTCTAGCATAGGGGAGAAGCCCCTGCGGGGATAGTGTCAGCCCGTCAGTAAAGGAGAGGTGTTTGGGGACGCTGGGGCGAGTTTAGCGGCGCAGGTTTAGCGGCGCACCGGCCAGCGGCCGTCAATAACCTCGGATTCCTTACCCGGCTGCGTACGCAACCACGCCTGGAAGCTCGCCGCCTGCTCCGCCGCCCACTGAATCTGCTGCTCGTGCAACTGGCGTGCATCCACGTTGAGAACCTCGGGGAACTGCTCGGTCAGCTTCACCAGCAGACGCTCCGCCGCCAGGGCATCATCAGCGGAGGTGTGCGCATTCTCCAGGGAGACACCGTACTCGGCGGCAAGAACCTCAAGGGTGCGCTTGCCGCGCTTACGCGGGATCACGTGCTTATGCAGAACATACGGGTCGAGCACCACACCCGGCGGCAGCTCACCGTTGGCAATATTGTGGCGTAGCATCTCGTGGTGGAGCACCGAAAAATCGTAGGCGGCATTGAACGCAATAATCGGCACACCATCAATATTGAGCGCACCAATCGCGCCGGCAAGCTCCCACACGACCTCACGGGCGGGACGGCCGTGCTCACGCGCGTACTCGGTCGTAATACCGTGCACGGCGGCGGCACCGGCAGGGATCTCAACGCCGGGGTCAGCCAGCCACTCGCCACGGCGCACCACATTACCCTGAGGATCCAACAGAATCAGGGAAGCAGTCACGATGCGGGCGGTGGTGACGTCCACACCGGTGGTTTCAAGGTCAAAAGTGGCGCGCAGGCCGTTCATCCAGGTCATGCTATAAGACTAACCCAGCGGCGGTGCAGGCGCGCGCCCGGTGGTCACGCAGCTGTGGATAAGCCCCCCGCGGGGCGGCATATTAAGCCCTGGGAGCGGCATATTAAGTCACCGAGGCGGCACATAAGCAGCCGACGAGCCCGAATGACCGTCGACAAGGTACAACCGCGCTACAGCCGATAGACTGAAACCATGACAACCCAACTTCTCACCGGCATCCCCGGAACCGGTAAAACCCACCACCTCACCGAACGCGCCCTGCGCTACCTCGCCGACGGGAACGACCCCGCCCGGCTACTCATCCTCGCACCCACCCGCACCGCCGCAACCCGCATGCGAGACACCATCGCCGCATCCAGCGACCGCAGCCTCTCCGTAGCACCCACCCGCGCCTGGGCAGCATACGCCTTCGACCTGCTCAAACGAGCCCAAACCCGCGGGCTACTCAGCGGCGTAGAAGGCAACCTCAAACTCCTCTCCGGCCCCGAACAAGACGTCATCATCGGCGAACTACTCGCCAACCACGCCCAAGGCATCGCACCCGGCCCCACCTGGCCCGACGTACTCCGCGACGCCCTACCCACCCGCGGCTTCCGCCACGAAATCCGCGACTTCTTCGACCGCATGGCAGAATACGACCTCACCGCCGACGACGTACACCGCCTCGCCACCGAACACAACCAACCCGCCTGGCACGCCCTCGCCCAACTACACACCGAATACCGTGCCGTGCGAGCCCTCCGTGCCAAAAACGCCTACGACCCGGCAGTACTCATCAACGACGCCTGCCAGCTGCTACTGCGCACCCCCGAATTCCTCGCCGAAGAACGCCGCCGCTACGACCTAATCCTCATCGACGACGTGCAGGAACTCAGCCCCTCCATCTACCGACTGCTGCGCCTCATCGCCGCAGAAGTTGCCCCCGCAGATGCCGCGCACCTGACCGAAACCCACCCCGACCTCTTCGCTGAAGGCCCCCAGGTTGTCATGACCTACAGCGACGAAGCCGTGGTTCAGGGCTTCCGTGGCGCCCGCCCCGACCTCGTCACCACCCTGCAGGCGAGCTTCCCCAGCATGCGCACCCGCACGCTCACCACCTCATACCGCCTGCCCGCACTCATGATGCCGCTTGTGGCGGACATTCGCCGCCGCCTGCCGCGCTACACCCGATTCGTGCCGCTCACCGCAGAGCAGGAGGGCGCGAAGGACGGCGCGCAGGGAGGCGCAAAGACCGGCGCGCCCGCAACCTTCGGACGCATCAACACCACCCCCGCCGACGAAGCCCTCACCTGGGGCGCCGCCGACGAACCGCTGTTGCATTTGGGTGCCGACGGCAAAATCCTCGACCCCGTGCACTACAGCACCGCACCCGCCGGCGTGTATAAGTATGCGCTCTCCAGCTCTCAGGACGAGGCGAACCTCATCGCCCAAATGCTGCTCGAAGAACGCATCTACGGCAACCACCCCTACCGCGAGTCCGCCATCATCGTGCGTAGCAGCGCGGACGTGGCGCGCATCCGCCGCGTGCTCTCCTCGAACGGTATTCCCTCGCGTACCTCCGCGGCGCTCGTGCCGGTGCGTGACGAGCCCGCCGTACGCCCCTTCCTCGATGCCCTCAGCCTGCTCGTCTACGCCCGCAAGCGCGGCGAGAAGGCGCTCAACCCCGCCGTGCACATGCCCGCTGCAGAAGGTGCGGAGGCGGCCGAGCGTGGCGGTTACGAAACCCTCAGCGCCACCGAAGCTGAAGAGCTCATGCGCCGAAGCCTCGACGACGTCATCGCCGAGGAAAGCCGCGCCAACCCCCTCGGTGGCGCGCAGAGCGCCATCACCCTGCTCACCTCCCGACTCGGTGGCGCATCCAGCATGGACGTGCGACGACTCCGCCAGCAGTTACGATCCATCGAACTGCAAAGCGGCGGCCACCGCCCTAGCGACGACCTGCTCCTCGGCGCACTGCTACACCCCGAAACCCTCCCCGAAGAGGGCGTAGGACGCGCCGTGCACCGCATCGCAGCCGTGCTCTCCGCCGGACGTAAAGCACTCGCCCGACCCGAATCCACCAGCACCGAAGTGCTCTGGGCACTCTGGGAAGCCAGCGGCCTCGAAAAGACCTGGGTCACCCAGTCGCGCGGCGCAGGCCCCGACGCCGACGCAGCCCACCGAAACCTCGACGCCATGATCGGCCTCTTCGAAGCCGCCGACCGATTCGACGAGCAGATGCGCGGCGCCGGTGCCGAGCAGTTCCTCGACTTCATCGACGCACAGGACCTACCCATGGACACCCTCGCCGCCCGCGGCGTACGCCAAGACGCGGTCGAGATTCTCACCCCCGCACTCGCCGCAGGTCAGTCCTGGCGTACCGTATATGTATGCGGTCTGCAGGAAGGCACCTGGCCCAACACCACCGTGCGCGGCTCCCTGCTGAGCACCGGCGACCTTACGGACCTGTGCGATGCGCGCCTCCGCCAGCGCGCACAGCAGGCAGAACAACAGCCGGGCGAGAGCGAGCAGCCGGTGCCGCCCGCCCGCATCCGCAGCTACCCCGAACGCGTGCGCGACACCCGCCACGACGAGCTGCGCATGTTCGCCGTCGCCGCCACCCGAGCCAGCACCCGCCTCGTGCTCACCGCCGTACGCAACGACGATCAGGCACCCGGCGAGTTCTTCGACTTCGTGCTGCCCACCGACGCGGTCGGTGACTCCACGGACGTGCCCATCACCCGCGTGCGCCGCCCCGCCACCCTGCGTTCCCTCGTGGCGGAGCTTCGCCGCACCCTCGTTGAGGAATCGATGAACGCGATGCATGCCGAAGACGCCCAGCAGGAGGACACACAGCAGAACGGCGCGCCGATGCACAACGCACCGGAGGAAGAGTCGCTCACCCCGGAGGGTTCCGCGTACCGACTCGATGCCGCCTCCCGCACTCTGGCGCGCCTGGCGAACGCCCAGGCGCCCGGCGCCGCACCCGATGATTGGTGGGGCCTGCTGCCGCTTTCTAGCACGGAGCTGCTCTTTGCACACCGCCCGGCAGGCCACGCTGAGCTGGACGAAAACCATGGCGAAGAACAGGCTGAAAACCCAGCAGAAAACCCCGGCCGCCGCACGATTACGCTCTCGCCCTCGCGCCTGGAAACCATCCACAGCTCCCCGCTGGACTGGCTGGTTTCCGCCGCCCGCGCGGAAGCCCAGACCGACCTGTCCCGCTCGCTCGGAACGCTCGTTCACGCCATCGCCGAGGAGTACCCGACCGGCACCCTCGAAGAGCTCCAAACTGCCCTCGACGAGCGCATTAGCTCCCTCGGCGTGCCCGCCCGCAAGGAGGACGAAACCGACGAAGAGTACCGCGAGCGCGTGCCCTGGGAATCCTACGCCCTCTACGAGCGCGCCAAGCGCATGATTCTGCGCCTGAGCTACTACTACCGTCAGCACATGGGCGACGCCGGCTGGCAGAACCTCGGTGTTGAAGGCTCCTTCGCGGTACGTGTGCCCGTGCCCTTCGACCCCGCCGGTGAGGTCGGCGAGCTGGATGCGCTGCTCACCGGTCGTGTGGACCGCCTCGAGGGTACCGCCCCGGCGGAGGACGGCACCCGCCGCTACGCCATTGTTGACCTGAAAACCGGTAAGTCTAAGCCGACCGGCTCGGAGATGGAGACGCATCCACAGCTTGCCGCCTACCAGATTGCGGTGGAGGCTGGCGCAGGTGGGCAGCTGGAGGAGCGTTACCGTGCCGAAGCCGCTGCCCTGGAGGCGGGTGAGCCGCTACCGGATGCCCGCCCCCAGGAGCTGGAGTACACCGGCTATACGGGTCGTTCCGGCGGCGCGGCGCTCGTGCAGTTGGGCGCCTCGGGCGTGAACGACGAGAGTAAGACTCGCCTGCAGGTTCAGCCGGCTCTGACGGAGCACGATTCGTGGGCGGCTGAGCTGGTGCAGCACGCCGCGGAGCTGATTGCTGGCTCGCAGGTGCAGGCTCGTCACCGTGAGGGCGGCTATGGGTGCCGTCTGCCGGAGATTTGCCCGATTTGTACGCGCGGCCGTCAGGTGACTCAGCCCTAGTAGCCGCGTAACCCCCGTTTACTTTCGATATCACTCACCCCAAACCTCCCATGAGAATGATCCATGAGGAAGAGGAATCATGACTGACTCTGGCGCATACGGCGCTACTAACTCCGGTCCTGGCACCGGCGCGGTTTCCGGCATGCTCACCCCCGCCCAGTGGTGCGAGCACAATAGCTGGCAGCTGCCCAACGGAGTGCTCTTTTCTGCTGAAGCCGCCGCGAACGACCCCGCGCTGAAGCCTGCCGACTACCGCAGCGCCCTCGACATTGCCGAGATGCTCAACGGCGCCGACGGTAAGAAGCCGACCCCCGAGCAGGTCCGCATGATTGAGGCGGGCCCCGCCCCGACCCTCGTCATCGCGGGCGCCGGTTCGGGTAAGACCGCGACCATGGTTGACCGCGTGATTTGGCTGGTCGACAACGGTTTTGTGCGCCCTGAAGAGGTGCTTGGCGTGACATTTACCCGCAAGGCGGCAACCGAGTTGCGAAGCCGTATGCGTGCGGGTTTGAACACGCTGCGCCGTAGCCGCCGCGTCGCCCCGAGCGATGAGGAGCTGCGTGAGGGCATCGCTGACCCGACCGTGCTCACCTACCACTCCTACGCGAATAACCTCGTCAAGGAGTACGGTCTGCGCTTGGGCGTGGAGCAGGACGCACAGATGCTTGGCGATGCGCAGAAGTGGCAGCTTGCCGCGCAGATTGTGCAGTACTGGGAGGGGGAGCTTCCCCTCGATAAGGACGGCGTGCCGGTGTCTGCGGCGACCATGATTAACCAGATGCTGCAGCTTTCTGACGAGTGCGCGGAGCACCTGGTGGAGCCGCAACAGGTTATTGACTTCTGTACCGAGCAGTTGGCGGCGTATGCGGCGGTGCCCGAGCCTCGCCGTGAGACGAAGACTGAGAAGGACATTCTGAAGGTTCAGCGTCTGCTGCGGAACCGCCGAGTGTACGCGCGCATGGCGATGAGCTACGCCCGCGTGAAGGCGCGCATGCAGGTGCTGGATTTTGGTGACCTGATGCGTTTTGCCGCCCGCATTGCGGAGGCTGACCCGGCGATCCGTGAGGGTGAGCGTGCCCGCTTCAAGGTGGTTCTGCTGGACGAGTTCCAGGACACTTCGCACGCGCAGATGAGCTTGTTCTCCTCGATTTACGGTGCTGATGAGGCGGCGGGTATTCCGGCGCATCCGGTGATGGCTGTGGGTGACCCGAAGCAGTCGATTTACGGTTTCCGTGGTGCTTCGGACGGTCAGATGTTCAGCTTCTACCGTCATTTCCCGACTAAACATGTGCGGCCGCTGTTCCTGTCCATCGCGTGGCGTAACGACATTTCGGTGCTGAACGCGGCGAACCATGTGGCGGAGAAGCTGAAGGAGGTTCCCGAGTGGGTGCGTGCCGCCGACGGCGATATTACCGCCGCTCAGGTTCCTGACCTGCGCCCGCGCTGCGCCCTGGTGGGGGAGCCGGGCTCGCCCGCCTTTGAGCAGGCTGCCGCGGGCATGGTGGGGCGCGTTGATTTGACGTACCACGACTCTGACCGCGAGGAGGCTGTGGCTATTGCCGAACGTATTGCGGCGATGCGTGCGCAGGCGGTGCGCGAGTATGAGCGCGCCTACGCGGCGCATCGTTCCGGTGATGGTTCGGTGCGTCCGCGTTTGAAGATGCCTGAGATTGCGGTGTTGGCGCGTGTGCACGGTCAGCTGGACCCGATTCGTGTGGAGTGCGAGCGCCTGGGCATTCCGGTGCAGCAGGTGGGTTTGGGCGGTTTGCTTTCCCAGCCGGAGGTTGTGGATTTGGTATCGGCGTTGCGTGTGCTGGCTGATCCGAACCGTTCGGATGCTCTGGCGCGCCTGCTGACGGGTGCGCGTTGGCGTCTGGGTGCGGCGGATATGTTGGCGCTGGGTGATTGGGCGCAGTCGCTGGTGCGTGAGCGTGAGCGTGCCCTGCGCGAGCAGATGGCGTTGCGTATGCTCGCCGAGGCGGAAGACGCTGACGACGCAGCTGCTATCAACCTGCAGACGGAGCACCTGCGTGCCGCCCAGGAGCGCCTGGACGAAACCCTCAAGGGCGCGGTGGAGGATTCTTCCGGCTACGCCTCCCTGATTGAGGCGGTGGAGAACCTGCCGCAGGACGGCGCGGACGGCGAACCTCTCTACGGTGAGCAGTACCGCGGCCGCTGTTTCTCCCCGGCGGCGCTGGAGCGTCTGCGTGCTTTTGCTGAGCAGATGCGCGTGCTGCGTGCCGGTTTGAGTGAGGACTTGGGCACGCTGCTGTACGAGATTGAGCGGACCATGCTGCTGGATATTGAGCTGGCGGTCCGCCCCGGTACCGACCCGCTGGGTTCGCGCGCGAACCTGGACGCTTTCCACGAGGTGGCCGCCGCCTACGGAGTGTCTGCGCCGCGTATTAACGCGATGATTTACGCCGGTTCTGACGGCGTGAGCGCGGAGGAGGGCGACCCCGGTGCGCGCCGCTTCCTGCTGTCTTCGGGCGGCGTGAGCTACGTGATGGGCTTCCTCGCGTGGCTTGAGCGTGCCGATGATGAGGAGAAGGGCCTGGCGCTGGGCGCCGTGGAGCCTGACCCGAATGCGGTGCAGCTGATGACCATGCACGCGGCGAAGGGCCTGGAGTGGGATCATGTGCTTCTGCCGGGTCTGTGCGGTAGCGCGACCGGCGGGCAGACACCGAACCTGTGGCAGATGTCGGCTAATACGGCTCTGCCCTGGCCGCTGCGTGGTGACCGCGAGTACCTTCCGTCGGTCCTTGAGACGGCGGAGGAGATTACCGCCTTTGAGAAGGCAAAAGACCTGGAAGACTACCTTGCCACCCACAAGGATGACGCCACCGAGCACACCGGCATGGAGGACCGCCGCCTCATGTACGTGGCGATGACCCGTGCCCGTAACCTGCTGGCGATGAGCGCCTACCGGTGGAAGAGCACCGCCGCAACACCCCAGCCGGTGCAGCCCTTCTGGGAGGAGCTGCTGGAGATGCTCTTCAAGTCACCCATAGGTCTAGACGCGCCTTCTGTGCGTTTCCAGGAGACGATAGACGAACCCTGGGCGGCACCGCAGCTGGTGGGCATGGGCCTGTCTTATACGATGCCGAACCCCGCGGACAAGCGCAAAAAGGTGCATCTGAACCATGTGCGCCGCTGGGCTGAGCAGCTGGCTGAGTCGAAGTACCGCCTGGCGGAGCCGGTGACCCTGGTGCACGGCACGGTCGTGGACCCCTCGAACCTGCCGCCCGCACCCGATGAGGCGGCACTGCTGGAGGAGCTGGAACGCTACCCCATAGACGCCGACGAGCTCACCCCCGGGCAGGAGGAGGCGCGCGCGGCCGCCCAGGCAACCTACGTCGAGCAGGTGCAACGCTATGCCTGGGCGCTGGTGGAGGCGATGGCTCCCGCCCTCGCGCGGGATTGGCAGCTGGCGGCTCTTCATACCCGCGCCCGCACGGTGGCGGAGAACTGTACCCGCCTGAACCTGCCGGTGCCCGAGTGGGTCATTGAAGCCACCGAGCGGGAGAAATGGCGTGAGGCGCAACCGCCTCAGCCCGGTTTCTCACCGACGGTGGCGGCGGCGCTGCCGATTGAGGTGCGCGGCCAGTTCGCCCAGAAGAACTACGAAGACAGGAACCCGAACCTGGGTGCGGTGCTGACCGCCATGTGGCCTTTTGACCCGCTGGAGCGCCCTGTGATTTGGCGTTGGGCTTCTGACGACGCTCTCACGCAGGGTACGAAGGCGGTGCTTCGCCGCGGCCAGCATGAGCAGCTGGAGCGTGAGATTGCGATTAACTCCTCGAGCCGTCGTGAGGCGGTGGAGCGTGCCGCCCTGGCGGTGGAGCTCGCCACCGGTGAAGACGACCCGCAACAGAGCGCGGAGGTAGCGGGGGAGAGCGTAACCTACCCCGCACCCGACTCTGCACCCGCCGCACATGCTGCGTCTGCTACACACGGCGAGTCCGCCATTCCCGAGCCCCTGCGCCAGCAGGCGGTGGACTGGGAACGCGAAGCCGACCTGCTGCTGCTCATGATGGGCCAGACCGACCCGGTGCTGACCGAGCAGCTGCCCGGGCACCTGTCCGCCTCCACGTTCATTCGCCTGAGCGAGGACCCGCAGGGCACGGTGCATCAGCTGATGCGCCCGGTGCCTCAGCGTCCCTCGCGTGCGGCAACGATTGGTACGGCGGTGCACGCCCTGATTGAGGAGCACTTCGGTGTGGTTCCGACCGCCGACCCGCTGGAGGCACCCGAAGCGGAGGATACGGTGGGCGTTGACCTGCCGGGTTCCGCCTCCGCCGCATCAGGTGCACCCGCTGAGTCTGCAGACCCCGCCGACCTGCAGGAACAGGCGCTGGGGGAGGGCTCCGAGGAGTTCACCTTTGAGGATGCCTACGAGGAATCCGAGAGCGAGCTGGACGCCTCCGTGCAGCGCCTCTGGGAGCGCTTTGCCAACAGCGAGTGGGGTAGCGATGAGTGGAAGGAACGCATCTGGGCGGTCGAGTACCCGGTCGAAACCCACATTGAGGGCGTAAGTCTGCGCGGCCGAATCGACGCGGTGTTCCGCACCGAAGACGAGGACGGCGAACGCTGGGTCCTGGTGGATTGGAAGAGCGGTTCCCGCCCGAAGGCAGCCTCGATGCAGTCGCGGCGTTTCCAGCTGGGTCTGTACCGTATCGCATTCTCCCGCATCATGGGCGTGGACTCGGAGCGTATCAGCACCGTGTTCGTGTACCTGGGCGGCAAGGGCGTTGCGGAGGTGTGGGATCACCAGATTCGCGGTGGCCTGCCCACGGAGGCGCAGCTGGCGAAGGTGATTCGTGAGGCGCGTAAGGGCTAGGCAACCGGGCTAACCGGTAGAGCTAGACAGTATGCGCTCGCGCGTTAGCTTGAACCAATAACCGCATATAGAAAAGCAGCTCACGGAGGCATTACGTCTCGTGAGCTGCTTTTCTGTGTGGACTTTTCGTGTTAACGGCAGAGGACGCCTCGTTACCCCACTGCATTAGGGTAAGAGGCGTCCTCAGCCGCTGAAGAACTATAGAGGTACTTCGTGCCCTCGCACGCTCCGGGAAAGAATCGCGCCGAACGACTGCCGCTCTCGCGGCCTCACTCGCGCCGCCGGCGCCCCGTGGGGTTTGCGTGCGTCTTTACTCTCAAACACAACCTCGAAAGTAACTCTATAGATTTCTGCCATCGGTGATTGGTTGCGCGGTGCATGAATCCGGCTCGGGTCTGACATGACCGGTCAGAGTCCCGTCCAATCTGTCTCCCCAATTTATCGCTGCCACGATATCAGCGCTGGTCAGTGCGCTATGGGGAGTGTGTCCGCTGGTTTTCTCGCGGCACAGCAAAAGTATTCCAGGAGTTTTTGAAAAAATCTACGGGCAAAGTTTTTACCCTAAAATGCACCATTTTGAGCATGGTTCAAGGTGAAGTTGAGGCTCTGTGGACTCTCAAAACCAAAAGTTGGTTTTTGTGGGTTTGGGGTGTAATTGCACCCGGGAAATATTGTGAATGGCACCTTTAGCGCACCTTCAACTCTCAGCCTTAATCTGAGTCATTCATGCACAAAAATGCAAAACTGGTGCTCAAAAAGTGTCGGAAAACACTTAAATAAATTTTGATAAAAAGCCGTCAAAAGCTGCTCCACTTGCCCTTATAGGTATCATTCCGCCGGTTTGACAGACACTCTGTAGAGCTGATTTCGTCGGGTGCCACGCATGCTTTAACTCCTGCAGATACTCACCCGGATGCAGTTTCAGCCCCGCAGTGCAGTACTGCGGGGCTGAACTGAAAAACCTATGCGGCAGGTGACACCCTGGCTGGCGGCAACCTGGCGGGTACCTACCCTAACGCCTACTCGGCGGGACCGACCAGCGGGCCGACCTCCTCCTGTCCGAGCAGTTCGCCGGAGGCACGCAGGTCGTCCTGAATGTCCAGGAGCATGGACACTGCGTGGGTTGCGCCGTCGCGGTCGCCCACCTCCACGGTGTGGGTGAGCCACTGGGCGATCGCGAACTCTGCGTAGAAGTTCGCGCGCTGCGCCAGGTAGGCGTCGGGCAGCTGAGGCATCTGCTGGCGGTACACCTCGATTGCCTCGTCGGTGAAGTCGATGTCCTGGCAGGAGTACAGCCAGGCGAAGTCCTGCGCGGGGTCGCCCACGTGCACATCGGACCAGCCGGTGACCTCCACGATGCGCGCCGTCGAGGGCGTGACGTGCAGTACGAGGTTCTCGGCCCCCATGTCACCGTGGACCACGCGCGGGCGGAACTGCCACATGGGTCCGGGGGAGAGCACAGCGCGCCAGTGCGCGAGCAGGTCGGCGGGTACCTTGCCTGTTGCGGCGGCACGCTCGAGCTCGGCGTTCTTGCGCAGGCGAATCTGCTCCGAAGAGTAGGAGGGCAGGTCAGCCTCGTAAATAATGTCTTCGGGCATCACGTGCAGGGTCGCAATATCCTTGGCGATGATGGACGCCAGGGAGGGGCGGTTCGCCGCAACTTCGCGGCGGCTCAGCTCGGCGAGCTGGTCTACGTCGTAGATGGTGCCGGGGATGTGCGTGTACACAAACACGTTGCCGCCCGCGTACGGTACGGTGCCGGCAACGGTGGGTACGGCGAAGGGCAGTCGGGCACGCAGGCCGGGGCTGAACGACTGCAGGATGAGGTGTTCAGCTTCCAGGCGCATGCTGGCGTCGGGGCGGCGCGGGGCGCAGACTCGCCAGCGGCGACCGGTGGAGTCGGCGATGATGGCCGAGTCGAAGTCGTCGCTGTCTTCGCGGACCGGTTCGGCGCCGACGGGGTAGATCCCGGGCACTCCGGCGGAGACAATGGCTGCTAGCTGAAGGGGAGATAAAGTCACGGGTTAAGGTTACCAAACCAATGTGTGCCGTTTAGTAGTTTTTGCGATCTTTATGCCAAGTGGTGAAGATACTTGTGGACAAGCCCAAACGCTTCCGCCTGCGCTTCTGCGCTCACCTCTATCTACGCTTCTACCCGCCCACACCAAAATAGGCAGCGCCTCACGCCCTGAATGAAAGAAGCGGCGGCTAAGAAGCCCCGGTGGACTCTGGGAGAATACAATGGAAGACCGGCTATCACCGCCTCGCGCGCCCGCATATCCATATGTCCAGCGCGAGCGCCTGCCGCCTGCCCGTACCGCCCGCCTTACTGATGGAGCATTATGACCGCCACACCTCAGCAGCCTCAGCATATGATCTCCGCAGACGATATTCTTGCCGGGCTTGACCCGGATCAGCGCGCGGTTGCCACCGAACTGGACGGTCCCATGCGCGTGCTGGCGGGTGCGGGTACCGGTAAGACTCGCGCGATTACGCACCGTATCGCCTACGGTATTGCGATTGGTCGCTACCAGGGCCCGCGTGTGCTCGCCCTGACCTTTACCCTGCGCGCGGCGGAGGAGATGCGCACCCGCCTGCATCAGTTGGGCGCGCACGGCGTGCAGGCGCGTACCTTCCACTCGGCGGCGTTGCGTCAGCTGGCGTATTTCTGGCCGCAGGTGGTGGGTGGTACATTCCCGTCCATCGTGCAGAATAAGGCGACTCTCATTACGGAGGCGGCGAACCGCCTGCGCATCAGTACGGACCGGTCGCTGCTACGTGATCTGGCGTCGCTGATTGAGTGGGCGAAGGTTCAGCTGCTCACCCCGGACACCATCATGCAGCGCCTGAGCGAGAAGCAGCTGCCCTCGGCGATTACCCCGCAGAACATGCAGCGTATTTTCCAGGCGTATGAGGATTTGAAGGATGAGCGTAACCTCATCGATTTTGAGGACGTGCTGCTGCTGACCATCGCCATGCTGGAGGAGGACGAGAAGCTCGCGGCGACCGTCCGCAACCAGTACCGCCATTTTGTGGTGGACGAGTACCAGGACGTCTCCCCGCTGCAGCAGCGCCTGCTGGACGTGTGGCTGGGCGGCCGCGACGACATCTGCGTGGTGGGCGACGCCTCCCAGACGATTTACTCCTTCACCGGCGCGACTAGCCGTTACCTGCTGGATTTTCCGCGCCGGTACCGTGGCGCGCACACGGTGAAGCTGACCCGCGACTACCGCTCCCATTCGCAGGTGGTGGAGTTGGCGAACCGTCTGTTGGCGGCGCGTCGCCCGCACCCGGATTCGAGCCCGCATTCGTGGGCGCCGCCGCTGGAGCTGATGTCTCAGCGCGGCCCCGGCGTGGACGTTGAGTGGTTCGGTTACGCGGATGACGAGCAGGAGGCGGCCGGCATTGCCGAGGATATCCGCGATCTGATTGAGAAGGACGGCGTGGCGCCTTCGGAGATTGCGGTGCTGTTCCGCACGAATGCGCAGTCGGCGGCGATTGAATCGGCGCTGGCAGCCGCCCACATCCCGTACCAGCTGCGCGGCGCGGAGCGTTTCTTTGAACGCCCCGAGGTCAAGCAGGCGATGCTCGCCCTGCGCGGTTCGGCGAAGTCCACGGACGGCACTGAGGACGTCACCCGCTACACCCGAGATGTGCTCGGCGGCCTCGGATACAAGGAGGAGGGCCCCCTTTCGGGAGGCGCTACCCGCCAGAAGTGGGAATCCCTCGCGGCTCTGGTGCACATGGTGGACATGATGGCGCAGAACCGTCAGGAGCAGCTGAAGGAGCACCGCGCGAACCCTCGCCCCGGCGTGCCCGAGCCGCTGCCGCTGACCATGCACGAGGTCGTGGCGACCCTGAACCACCGCAGCGAATTCAACGACGCACCGCAGGTCAACGGCGTAACCCTCGCCTCCCTGCACGCGGCAAAGGGTCTGGAGTGGGATGCCGTGTTCCTGTGCGGTCTGAACGAGGGCCTCATGCCGATTACTTTCGCGACCACCCCGGATGAGGTGGATGAGGAGCGCCGCCTGCTGTACGTGGGCATTACGCGCGCCCGCAAGTACCTGTGGCTGACCTGGACCATGACCCGCACCGTGGGCGGTCGCGGTCAGCGTAAGCGCTCGCGCTTCCTGGACGACATCGATCCGGCGAAGCGCCGCCGCAGGGCTGAGAGCGCCGGCTCGTCGTATAGTCAGCCCCGCTCGGCTCAGGCTCGTTCGACACAGCCCCGTGCCGTACAGCCCCGCCGTTCGTCGAAGGGAAGAGGAGACTATGGCTCAGCGTTTTAAACGTGAGATTCTGCCCGCCACCGAGGATCGACCGCAGATTGAGCTGGTCCGCTCGGCGCGCCGCACCCGCACCATCAGCATGCAACGCGACGGCGTGGACGAGCACGGCAACCCCGCCTACCGCCTGCTCATTCCCGCCGCGAGCACGAGTGAGGAGATTGACGAGCATATTGCCCGCCTGCTGCCGCGCATTCAGCGTCGTGCCGCCCGCCGTGAGCGTGCCACACAGCTGACGGTCACGGACGAGTACCTGCGCTCCCGCGCCCTGCACCTGGCGCAGAAGAACCTGCCGGAGCTGGTTGCCTCGGGCAGGCTTGAGCGGCTATCGATTCGCTGGGTGACGAATCAGCGTCAGCGCTGGGGCTCGGCAACCTACGCGAACACGCAGATCCGCATCTCCTCGGAGCTGCAGGGTGTGCCCGAGTACGTGCTGGACTCGGTGATTCACCACGAGCTCTGCCACCTGCTGCAGCCGAACCATTCGGCGGCGTTCCGTACCCTGGAGGCGCGCTACCCGCAGCTGCTGCGGGCGCAAGCCTACCTGGAGGGGTACGCGCTGGGGCGCTCGCGTGCCGAGGGCGAACGGGGCGAGCAGAACAGCGCCGGCTAAAAACCTATCAACCAACCGAAACACTCGAGCGGGGGTGGCTTGTACATACACAAGCCACCCCCGCTCGAGGTGTCAGCTATTTACTTTTCGCGGCTTTACTCCGCTTAGCTTTACTTCGCTCAGCTTTACTTCCCGCCGGTTTACTTCTCTTCGGGCGCGTCGCCGAAGCCGCCGTCCAGCAGCTTCTGCAACTCCGATTCGAAGTCCACGTCGTCCAGGCTGATTTCGTTCATGCGCGCATCGTATGCGGTGAAATCTTCCAGCTCGGCGGGCGTGGGCAGGGTCTCCGGGGTGTCCCAGAGGCCGTCGCGTGCCTCAATGCCGTGGGAGTTTTCGTACCAGCGCCAGAACTGCTGTGCCTCGCGCACCAGGCGCGGGCGCAGCTCCAGGCCGACCAGGTTCTCGAAGACCTGCTCGCTGGGGCCGCCGTCGATGCGGCGGCGCGCCATGATTTCGGTCAGCTGCGGGGCCTTGGGCAGGTTGCGGGTCGCGTCCTCGGTTACGACGGATACCCAGCCTTCGATGAGGGCGAGCAGACCCTCCAGGCGCTGTACCGCCAGTTCCTGGTCTTCGGTGCGCTGGGGGCTGAACATGTCGCCTTCGAATGCTTCCTGTACGGCGTCGGGGTTGCTCATGTCCACCTGGGATGCGGCGTCCTGCATGCGGTTCATGTCCACGCGGATACCGCGGGCGTAGCGCGCCACGAGCTGGACCAGGTCTTCGCGCAGCCAGGGGTTTGCCTTGTGTAGGCGAATCAGCGCGGATTCACGCACGGCAAGGTAGAGCAGAACCTCCTGCGGGGGCACCTCGATGCTCTCGGCGAGCTGCTGGTAGCCGTTGGGCAGCAGCGCGGAGGAGCCGGGCGCGAGCGGGAAACCAACGTCGGTGGAGGAGTACACCTCACCGGCGAGCTGTGCGAGCGCCTGCGCCATCTGCGCACCAAAAATCACGGAACCAATATTGTTCAGGAAGCCGCTGTTGAAGATTGACGCAATTTCTTCGGGCAGCTCGTCCGTGGGGCCGGGCATGACCATGGACTGGGTGACCTCGGCGGCGACGGGCTCGACCATTTCGCGCCAGGAGTCGAAGGAATGCTCAACCCATTCCGCCTTGGACCACGCCTGCACCGGCAGGTTGTGGCGTTCAACGGTGGTCACGGCGTCCAGCCAGAGGTCGGCGAGGTTCGCCGCGTCTTCTACGGCACGCTTGAGGTTTTCGGGTACGGAGGGGTCTTCACCCTTGGCGGCGAGCATCTGGCGGGTCTGGTTCTTTACACTATCCCAGTTCACGCCGCTGGGGCTGTCGGATGCGCCCGCGCCGGAGAACATCGCCTGCACCTGCGCAAACATGCTCTGCATCATGGCGGGGTCAAAGCCCATGCCCATGTTCTTCAGGTCTTCGGGGTCGATGCTGATGCCGAAGGGGTTCTGGCCGCCTTCACCAAAGAGCGCACCGAAGGGGTTCTGCGCGTTGGAGGCGCCCTTGCCGCCCTGGCCGGTTGCCCCTGCGGAGGGGTCGAAGCCCTGCTCCTGCATCTTCTTAAGGAATTCTTCGAGGGGGTCGCGCTCGTTGGAGGCGCCGCCGGTGGGGTTCTCAGACATGTGAAGCCTTTCGTAATCCGGGGGTGGGCGTAGCTGGCCCGCTCGCTGTCCAGCCTACCGATTTTTGCTGAGAATTTCCCGCGCCACCGCTGTGGAGGCGGCTTAATCAGCTGAGGGCTCACAAGCTTGTCTCTGGTGCCCCGGTTTGTCTACTCGTCATCCGGCTGAAGATGCCCGCCCGCGTGCTGAAAAGCCGGTTTATCCGGTACTGTAGAAACCATGACTAAGTCCACCCCCGATGCTGAGCAGCAGCCGAACGCCGCTTCCGCGAGCGTGAAGAGTACCGAGAAGACGGCTAAGCGCCGTTCGCGTTTTGCGCCGCGCCGCGTGAACCTGCGTTCGGTCAGTGCTGTGGCGACGTGCGCCCTGCTGGCTGGTGCTTTTGTTCTGCCGAGCTCCTATGTGAAGGAAGGCCCCGGCCCGCTCTTTGACGTGCTCGGAACCTACCAGGAGAAGGACGTCATTGAGGTCTCGGGCGCGCCCAGCTATAAGACCTTCGGCAAGATGAACATGACCACGGTGTCGGTTTCGGGTGGTCCCTACACTGAGCTGTCCGGCGCGGAGGCGTTCTACGGCTGGTTGGCATTTGACGGTAACCGCAGCCTCGTGGTGCCGACCGATGCCCTGTACCCGCACGTGAGCCACGAGCAGGCGACGGCGGCGACCGGCGCGCAGATGGCTGATTCGCAGACTCAGGCGAAGGTTGCGGCGATGCGCCAGCTGAAGATGGCGGTGACCGAGAAGGTTCAGGTGCTGACCACGGTGGAGGGTTCCCCGGCGGCGAGCGTGCTGAAGGGTGACGACCGCATCGTGAAGGTGGGGGACAAACAGATTGAGACTCTCACCGACGTGCCGAAGGCGGTGAACGCCTCGAACGGTTCGCCGATTGACGTGACCGTGGAACGTGACGGCAAGCAGCAGACGTTTAAACTGACCCCGGTTCGTTCGAGCGACAACAGCCGCTGGATTCTGGGCGCTGGTCTGAAGCAGAGCTATGACCTGCCGGCGCACGTGCAGTACAACCTGGATGGCGTGGGCGGTCCGAGCGCGGGTCTGATGCTGGCGCTGGGCACGGTCGATAAGCTGAGTGAGGGTACTCTGCTCGCCGATGAGGACGCCGGCGGCGACCCGTACCGCAGCTACATTTCGGGTACCGGCACGATTGATGCGAACGGTAAGGTTGGCGCGATTGGCGGCATTAAGTACAAGATCCTGGCGACGGGCCGTTACGGTGCACGCTACTTCTTGGCGCCGAAGGAGAACTGCGATTCGATTGTGAAGATGCAGGCGCAGGACCCCGACCTGTTCAACTACTATCACGCCGGTCAGGTGCGCGGCACGATGGTGGTCGTGCCGGTATCGACCCTCGATGAAGCAGTGAAGACGGTAGAGGCGATTAAGTCCGGCACCCCGGATGATTCCCTGCCCCGCTGCGGTTCCTAATCGCGGCTCCTAGCGGCGCAACCACAACCCAATAACGTCAGAACAGCCCCGGTATTTTACGGTACCGGGGCTGTTCTGCACCCTATTCTCTGTCCTCATCAGCGCCCGCGACCCCATATATTTCACCCGGCTTACGCCTCATTCTGCCCTTCTGCTGTACCTCTGAGATACTTAAAGGCAGTTATTTTCTCTGAACGTATGATGAGCGAGGAATTGTGTCTGAGTCGACCAATAACACCGCGCATCCCAAGCCGAAGAAGTCAACGCCTAAGCGTCGTAGCCCCTTGCGGGTGACGATTGCTGTGGTGGCGGTGCTCATTGCTGCTTTTGTGGGTGCGTCTCAGGTGTACACGGACTGGCTGTGGTTTGATCAGCTGGGTTATAGCACCGTGTTCACTACCCAGATTTTGTTGAAGGCCGCCGTGTTTGTGGTGGCTGCCCTGGTGGTTTCTGTGCCGCTGTGGGCTTCGATGTCGTATGCGGTCCGTCATGCTGATGTGGCGCCCGCGTCCGAGAAGAAGCCGCAGGAGGCGCCGAACCCGAATCAGAGCGTGCCGACCAGCGGCACGGATGCTGCCGAGCAGATGCTGCGTGACGTGTTTGGTCAGCAGCGTGCTGAGGAGAGCATGCGCCGCTACCACGAGAGCGTGGATAAGGCGCGTAAGGTTCTGCTGATTGTGGTTCCGCTGCTGCTGGGTCTATTCATTGCTTCGGCAACGATGACCCAGTGGAGCACGGTTGCGCTGTTCTTCAACCAGCAGTCCTTCGGTAAGACGGACCCCGAGTTCGGTCTGGATTACGGTTTCTTCCTGTTTGCGTTGCCGTTCTTCCGCATGGTGGTGACCCTGGTGACCTCCGCTGTGGTGCTGTCGGCGCTCGCAGGCCTGTTTATGCACTACTTCTACGGCGGCATTAAGGTGCAGCCGGGCGGTGTGAGCACTACTGCGGCGTTCCGTCGTCACGCGGCGGTTGTGGCGGCTGCGTTCTTGCTGACTCGTGCGGTGAGCTTCTGGCTGGATCGCTATTCGTCGACTCAGCAGCAGGTGGGTCGCTGGGCTGGCGCAATGTACACGGACGTGAATTCATCGATTCCGGTGAACGCTATTTTGGCGATTTCTGCTCTGCTGGTGGCTGTCATGTTTGTGGTGGCTGCGTCGATGAATCGTTGGCGTCTGCCGCTGATTAGCACCGCGATGCTGGTGGTTGTTGCTCTGGTTGCTGGCGGTCTGTACCCGTGGATTGTTCAGCGTTTCCAGGTGGTTCCGAATGAGCAGGGTGCTCAGTCGAAGTTCATTCAGCGCAATATTGATGCGACCCGTTACGCGTACGGTCTGGACAAGATTGAGACCACTCCGTATGACGCGACGATTGATACTCGTGCGGGTGCATTGAGCTCTTCGAGTGCGACTATTGCGAATATTCGTCTGTTGGATCCGAATGTTGTGTCCTCGGCGTTTGCGCAGATGCAGCAGTTCCGCCCGTACTACCGTTTTGATTCTCAGCTGTCGGTGGACCGCTATGCGGTGGGTAACACCACGCAGGATACGGTGCTGGCGGCTCGTGAGCTGAACCCGGCACAGACCAACGGCGATTCCTGGTTCAACCGCCACGTGGTGTACACCCACGGTTACGGCGTGATTGCCGCGTACGGTAACCAGGTTGATTCTGCGGGTAACCCGAAGTTCTTACAGTCCGGCATTAAGGCAACCGGTACTCTGAGCGAGGATTATGAGCCGCGTATTTACTTCGGCATGAGCTCGCCGGAGTACTCGATTGTGGGCGGTAAGGGCGACACCCTGGAGCTGGACCGTCCGCTCTCTGCTGACGAGACTAACGCCTCCGATGCGAAGTACACCTTCACCGGTTACGGTGGTCCTCGCGTTGATTCGCTGCTGGCTCGCCTGTCCTATGCGATTAAGTTCCAGTCCTCTGACATTCTGCTGTCGGATGCGGTGCGTGAGGGCTCCCAAATTCTGTACGAACGTAACCCGCTGGATCGTGTGCGTAAGGTGGCTCCGTACCTGAGCGTGGATTCTAAGCCGTACCCGGCGATTGTGAATAACCGCGTGCAGTGGATCGTGGATGCCTACACCACGAGCGACCAGTTCCCCTACGCGCAGGGTAGCTCCCAGGACGCGGCAACCGCCGCGGGTGCTCAGCGTTCTAACTCGGTGAACTACATCCGTAACTCGGTGAAGGCTACCGTGGACGCGTACGACGGTTCGGTGACCCTGTACGCATGGGATGAGGAGGATCCGGTGCTGAAGGCGTGGCAGGGTGTTTTCCCCGGCACGGTGAAGAGCTACCGTGAGATGAACGCTTCGCTGATGAGCCACGTGCGTTACCCGACTGACATGTTCAATATTCAGCGCACCATGCTGAATAAGTACCACGTGACGAACGCGAATAGCTTCTACGCCGGTGACGATGTCTGGTCGATTCCGAACGACCCGACCAATGATCGTAACCAGCCGATTTCGCCGTACTACCTGTCCCTGCAGATGCCCGGTGATTCTCGTGCGCACTTCTCGTTGACGACCACGTTCATTCCGCAGCAGAGCGATTCGAACTCTCGTAACGTGATGTACGGTTTCCTTGCCGCTAATGGTGATGCCGGTACCGGTAAGGACGGCGAGCGTAGCCCCGATTACGGCAAGCTGCGTCTGCTGGAGTTGCCGCGTTCTTCGGTGGTTCCCGGACCCGGTCAGGCTCAGAATATTTTCAACTCTGATGCTGAGGTGTCGAACCAGCTGAACCTGCTGCGCCGTGGCTCGTCTGAGGTTATTAACGGCAATATGCTGACCCTGCCGGTGGGCGGCGGCATGCTGTACGTTCAGCCGGTGTACGTGCAGTCGAGCGGTGACGCTAAGTATCCGCGTCTGCAGCGTGTGCTGGTGAGCTTCGGCGATAAGGTCGGTTTCGCTCCGACTCTGGAGGAGGCGCTGAACCAGGTGTTCGGTGGCTCTTCGGGTGCGAAGCTGGACGGCTCGGCTACGGCTTCGCCGGCTCCTTCGGCGTCTGCCTCTGGTTCCTCGGGTACTTCGGGCGCTTCGACCGGCGGCTCGTCGGCTTCGCAGTCTTCGGAGCTGAAGCAGGCTCTGACGGATGCGTCGAAGGCAATGACCGATGCTGATGCGGCGATGAAGAAGGGCGACTGGGCTGCCTACGGTGAGGCTCAGAAGCGCCTGGAGGCTGCCGTGAAGAAGGCTCTGGAGGCTGAGGAGGCGCAGAACGCGGCGTCCGCTAAGGCTTCTGCATCGGTTGCGCCCAGTGCCTCTGCAGCTCCGAGCGCCTCTGCAGCTCCCAGTGCCGCGGCTTCTGCAAGCGCCCCCGCAAGCGCGAAGCCCAGCGCCAGCGCCTCGGCTTCTCGCTAAGACTAAGAGGCTAAGCCTAAGAGACAGCGGGGGAGTAGCCCATACCGGATGCTCATGGGTCTAGCGTCCTCGCTCTAGATCCGGGGCCTGCACTGGATACGGCTCCTACCGACTAGCTCTAGCGGTCTCTGCGGGAACATCTCTGCGGGAACGGGGTGGAAGTGATTCACTTCCACCCCGTTCCTGTATGTTCTACCCCTGGCACTGCCCCGTAGCCCCTATTCCTACCCAACTGCTTTCTACCCAACTGCTTTCTACCCAACAGCCCCTATTTTTGTGTGCTTGGTTACAAATCGCGTTTTTGGCTTGCATGCCCGGTTTGGGGTCTGTATAGTTGTATGAGTCGCCGCGGGGTGGAGCAGTTCGGTAGCTCGCCGGGCTCATAACCCGGAGGTCGCAGGTTCAAATCCTGTCCCCGCAACCAGAAAAACCCGGTATCTCAACGAAAAGTCGCTGAGATACCGGGTTTTGTTTTGCCCTGACGAGACCGAATCCCTATGTTATTCCCTACCTTTCAGCCAAACTCAGGCCCGTCGTCGAGGTGGGGGGAGGGGGGACTATCACCCAACATCGAGGACTATCATCCAACGCCCCTTCGGGGCGTATGACTATCTTCGCTCGTGCATGATCTCGTGGGAGGGAGGTTGCAGAGGAGGATTTTCACCGCCTAATCGGCGTTGATACCGGCTGTTTACCGCCTGAAAATGCAAAAGCGGTATAGCATTTTCCCTCGTATCTCAACCGAATCCCAACCCTTTACCGCCTTCACCGCCTAAAACCGAAAACTTTTATATATACACACGCATATGTAGGAAGATGAACACTCGCGTGTACACTTTTTAGAAATTAGGCGGTAGAGGCGGCAACACACTATGTTTTGACTGATATACCAACGTTTTCGATATACCGCTTAGCCTCAAACAGGCGGTAACTAAGCGGGTGAAAGAGTAGCGTCCCGCATAGTGGTGTAACTGTGTGGTGATCGGCCCGTTGCTTGTGATGGGTGCGGTCACCGTGTGATCCTTCGAGAAAGCTCTTCTACTTCTGACTCGAAATGATTTGGAGGCACAACGATGACCGCTCCTCATATTATCGACCCTGCTGGCATGCTTGGCGAGGCGTTGTCCCAGGCATCCCCAGATTTGATGCGTTCCTTGCTCCAGCACGTCATTAACGCGTTGCTATCAGCGGACGCTGATGCGGTGTGCGGGGCCCAGTGGGGTCAACAAGATCCGCAGCGTCACACCAGGCGCAACGGGTATCGCTACCGGCCCCTGGACACCAGGGTCGGCACCATCGACGTGGCGATCCCCAAGCTGCGCTCAGGCACCTACTTCCCAGAATGGTTACTGCAACGGCGCAAACGCTGTGAAACCGCGTTGATCACAGTGGTCGCTGACTGCTACCTGGCAGGAGTATCCACGCGCCGTATGGACAAGCTCGTCAAAACCCTGGGGATCACAGGACTGTCCAAGTCCCAGGTCTCACGGATGGCAACAGACCTCGACGAACACGTGGACCAGTTCCGCAACCGGCCCCTCCACGATGCCGGGCCTTTCACCTTCGTCGCCGCTGACGCACTGACCATGAAAGTACGCGAAGGAGGACGCGTCGTCTCGTGCGCGGTTCTGGTTGCCACCGGAGTCAACAATGACGGACACCGCGAAGTGCTGGGGGTGCGCGTGTCCACCAGCGAGACCGCTCCAGCCTGGAAGGAGTTCTTCGCCGACCTGGTCGCCCGAGGCCTGACCGGCGTGCGCCTGGTCACCAGTGATGCCCATCTGGGCCTGGTTGAGGCCATCGCCGCCAACCTACCCGGAGCCACCTGGCAACGATGCCGTACCCACTACGCCGCTAATCTCATGTCCGTCACCCCCAAAGCACTATGGCCCGCTGTCAAAGCGATGCTGCACTCGGTGTATGACCAGCCCGACGCGGCATCGGTCAACGCTCAATACGACCGGCTCTTGGACTACGTCCACGACAAGCTCCCCGCCGTGTGTGATCACCTCGATCAAGCCAGGGCAGACGTCCTCGCGTTCGCGTCCTTCCCCACCGGGGTGTGGACCCAGATCTGGTCCAACAACCCCAACGAACGCCTCAACCGCGAAATCCGCCGCCGCACCGACACCGTGGGAATCTTCCCCAACCGACAAGCAATCATCCGCCTAGTCGGAGCCGTCCTCGCCGAACAAAACGACGAATGGGCCGAAGGCCGACGCTACCTCAGCCTCGACATCCTCACCAAATCACGACTCACACCACAACCCACCGGGCAGGAGGACACCCCACTCCAACTCAGCGCATAACCCAACCCGAAGGACACAAAACGATTACACCACTCCACAGGACTTGGCCTGAGCAAGAGCACGTTCTACAATTGACGCATAAGTTCAAGTTCAAGGAGGTTCGCATGACCGCTTACGACCACTCGTCGGGGTACACCTACGGCACCGATGCCGTCCCCACGTCTCCGCTCACACTCGAGGATCTACGCCAGATTGAGGCCGCCGCGCACGTCCAGCCCGGTGACGCAGAGCTGCTCGCGCGAGCAGAACCCATCCTGGCGCCGCATGCCATGGAAATGGTCGACACGTGGCGCGGGATTTTGGCTCAAAAGACCTACCTGGCAGCACATTCCGCGCATCCGGATGGACAGCCGAACCCCGAGTACGCGCAGGCGTCAAAGCCCCGATTCGCCCAGTGGATCATCGACATGTGCACGCGCGAGCGGGATCAGGCGTGGTTGGACTACCAGTACCTGATCGGAGCTCGACACATGACCGCGGCGAAGAACGCGGCGGATGGGGCGGACTCGACGCCATTCGTGCCTCTGCGCTACGTGCTCGCCTTCATCGCGCCGACTGTGGAGGTCGGGCACCGTCTCCTGGCGGAGGGCTTCGAGGGCGCAGAACTGGACGCTGTCCGTGACGCGTGGACTCGCGCTGTGACTGTCGCCGTGACAGTGTGGGCGTATGCCTACCGCGATCACCCCGAGCAATTCTGATCCGGCGCTCGCCACCTACGACTCCCCCATCGGCCGCCTCACGCTTGATAGCGGTGTATTCGTCTTTCGCACTCTCTGACTGCTCTCCCTGGAAGCCTCAGTGGCTTCCAGGGAGAGCTTTCTTTCTGGGTTATAGGACACTACGTGTTGCTGGTTGGGTGACTTTTCGGCTTTCTGGTGCGGGAAAGTCACTCTTTCAGTTGGTCGTGTTTGCCTCGTTCCTGTGAATACTGCATCGTGCTCTGTGTGTGGCTGCCCCATGATCCGTCACGGTAAGAAGTCAACAGGAGGTCCTTTGAAGATCGCGGTGGTAGAAGTCCGCTCATCATCAAGGACCTCGACCTCTACCCACAACCCCCGACCAATACCTGGTCACCCACACTCAACTCGGAAGAGCCGGAAATAGCCTTCGTGATAGCGGAATAAAACGAAGGTGTGGAACTTGCAAGGACCGATCTCAAACTGGGATTCGATAGAACAGTTTAGCAAACGCTGACTTCGCTTTGCCGTCACTTGGAAACCTATCCGTTGGAAGTGCAGCTATCCTCACATACGCTTTTCCAAGTGAAGTATAGCTATGCACGTTTCACCGACGTTAGTAAAAACCCCGAACTTATCGCAGCCAACAGAAACCCGGTAGAAAATATATAGGAGCCAAAGGTGGCGCCTTTTAAAATCCAAGTCGTGGGAACGACAGCAAACAAGATCGGTGAGTTCGCAAAATCACCTGTGCTAATCGGAAGACCTGCCACCACAAAAAAGATGATAACAATCCATGAAACTAATGAAGTAGTCCAAAGCCGAAGCGCAAAACAGGCCAGAGTTAGCACAACCGAAGAGAAAACAAGTACTAAAGCAGTATGACTCGACAGTCGCTCATTAACAAGCTCGCCAATGATAGAGACATAAAGCAGACTCAAACAAAGGTTAACTACTTGTGCGAGAAGCAGCGATTTAGCAATGAACCGGAGCAGAACTTTATCGTGAATACTAAACGAGACGTACGAGGCAGGGACCTTAGCATGCGACAAAGCTAGACCTGCCGTGGCAATTGGGAGCATGATGAGTAACGCGGATTGCGCTACGGCAATGGTATTTCCATAACGGAGAAACAGCAGCGGAAGAACTAGTGCACCGAGATAAGCGATCGTGACCCAACGAATGATTGCAATTCGCTCGATAGAACACAAAGACTTCATTTTCTTACTGCTCCTTTACTTCGAAACCTAGCCACAAGAACATAGGTAATAATTAGGATTGGTACCGGGATAAGCGCAGAGAAACCGAAATTTGATTGCTCCTGGATATCTACGAACGAGATTGCGGTACCATTGAGATTCAGCCCTACGGAGTGGAGGGCGTTTGATATGTATGGGGTAGCATTGTCAGCTAGGTTACCGGGTAGCACTATCCAGAAGTACAGAAGAACACCTGAAATTACCGCGGCAGTCGGAGGTTTTGAGAGACTTTCTAATGTCGAGTAGATCAGAGCAATTAGTATACTTTGGAAGGTAAGAAAGCAAAGCAGGGTTGCTAGCCCAGAGTGCATTTTCGAACCAGACAAAACCATTGTTAGATCGAATAGCAGCACACTAAGTAGGTTTACAAGAACTATTGAAAGTGTTCGACAGATGGTGCGTAGGACGCTAGGCAACCAGGCAATGTATACCTGCTGAGGCAAACCCCCGTAGTGGACCTTGGAAACCCTAGCATCAAGTATAAAGAGTAATGCGAGGGAAATTAGTGGCTGCGTTCCAGTAAAGAAGAAGCTGTATCCCCCTGTTATTGGAGTTCCGCTTGCCTCACTTGAAATCCATGCACCGAGGAATAGTGACGCCATTGAGCCCAAGATAGCCGCGAGAAAATACCAGATGTTCCAATAGTAAGTAAGCAAAGCACGGATAGCTGAAGTAATTCGCATGGTCCTACCCCCGGTGATATAGGTCCGCGAGATTCACGCCGTTGAGGTCGGGGATATGCAAAGCTTTGCCGTTACGAACTACGACACACTCATCCGGGACGCCTTGAATCTCATGGAGGAGGTGCGTTGATATTACAACGCAGTTCCCTTCGTCCCGATAACGACGAAGCGTCGCAGACAAGGAGATCATGCCATCTGGATCCAAACCATTCTGTGGCTCATCAAGGAACAAAAATCTTGGTCTAGATAATAAAGCAAGACAAAGCTCCAGCCGTTCCTTCATGCCGGTCGAGTAGTCCTTGGCTTTCCGCCCGTGGGCAGCGCGGACGATGCCCACACTATCCAAGGCCGACTCAGGATCAACATCCAGACCCCAGAATGCCGCGACGACCTGTACATTTTGTTTACCGCTCAGATACGGAAAGTAGCTTGGATGGTCGATTGCAGCTGACATTTCGCTAATGTCTGTCTGATCGTATCTAATGTGGCCACTTACTGGTTTTATCCGACCAAGGAGCGTTTTCATTAAGGTGGTTTTACCTGCCCCATTTGGTCCAAGGAGGCAGATTATCCTGCCAGTATTTAGCTGCAAGTTAATGCCGCTCACTACTGGGGAATTCTTGTACCCAACCGACAAATCAGTTACCGATATAGCTGGCATGGCCTACCTTTCAAAGAAAACGGCCCTGGAGGTAAGGCCTAGGATGCCTTCCCTCCAGGGCCGACTGCTGCGACAAAGCTACTAACCACTTGCAGCCAACAGAGATGCCGCAGCCGTTAGCACACTGGGCAGTGAAGCATGCAATGCCACCCGTCGGGCACCCAGGGGCGCACAGGAACTTCGAGGTGATGTGAGGACAAACAGCTTCCTCAACCTCTTCAACACGGGTGTCAAGGTCAACGGTGACCACGACTTCTCCAAGCTCTCAGAATCTGAACATATTCAGGTAACAGAAAGTTACCCGCACTGCTATGATACAACGATGCAAGATTAGTAGGGGCAACTTTCAGAATGTTCAGGTCGCAGGTTCAAATCCTGTCCCCGCAACGGATAACTCCCGATAGCTTAGCTATCGGGAGTTTTTTTATTCCCTAAAACCCGTACTCCCGCCGACCTGTCTCCTTCTGCTGTCCTCCCGTCACCTTCCGACCGCCGGTCTGCCTTCTTTCGCCACCTTCCTGCACCTTTCCTGTCGGCGACCTGTCTTCATTTGCCGCCTACTTTTCTTCTTCTTGTGCTACCTTTCTGCCGCCTGCTGGGCGGCTTTCTTTATATCTCCTGCCTCTCCGTATCTCCTGCCTTCTGTAATCTGCGGAGGGGGTCTTCTGAACCTTGTCGGGGCGGTGCTTCGGGGAGACTGATGGGGGGGGCAGCCTGCTGCCCCTTCCGGGGTGCTTGAGGTGGATCTTTCGGCCTCTCGAAACCCCTCTTGAAACCTCCTCACGGAATTTCATAGAACCGTCGTGAAAGTACCCTGGACTGGTTTCGGAACGTCTCCCGATGCGTCTTTCGAGGTATTCCTCAGTCCGTCTATCGGGGCTTCAAGCGGGTGTGCCCATGGGGGTGGTGGAGTCACTTCCGAGCGGTTGCTGGAGGGTGGTTACGCCTTCTTGAGACGCTGCTTTTGAGCTCCTTGAAAGGGGTCCTGAAGGGGGCTCTGGGGCGGGTCTCAAGAGCGTGATGAGGGGTCCGATAGGATGCCTGGGTGGGGGAGTGGCGAGGGGGCTGTTTTTGCCTCAAAGTGCATTCTCAAAGTGGAATATGCGAAAGGTGCCTATATTCCGGGCTTGGAAATCACCCGTTTTGCCCCGGAATTCCGCGGTTTTTGGCAAAAATTGGGCTTCGAGTGCAACAATTCACTCTGAAAGTGATTGTAATCACATACGAAACATTCAAGTTAATTGTAGAGTTTTTTGAAACTCTTTCAAAAAACGCTCAAAAACCCCGGAAAATCAAGGAAAAATAGCCCATTCAACCTCTACTTGAGGGTGATTCAAGTTAAACTAGAAGCTTAGAAAAAGCTCTTGTTAAGATTGAATCTTGTTCGATACCCAAAAATAGCCCCAAAAAACCGCTGGAAAAGGCTTTTTGACCTGGTAGCTTTGAGTACGTGGTCACCGCGGTCCGCCGCGTAGCTCTCCGGATCCACACCGCACCCCTCCATCACATGAGGACATCCCCGCAACACACATGGGGATGGTTGATGGAAGCGTCTCGTGCGGCGTCACATCCGCGGGCCGACCGCCTATAGGCTTCTCACCTATAGGCCACCTATCACTCAACCACTCACGGGCGTTCACGCCCCAGAAACACCAACAACGAGGACAACCCCATGGCACTTCGCCCCCGCACTATTAAGGCTGGCTCTCTCGCAGCCATCGCTGTACCCTCCGTGCTCGGTAGCACCCTGGTAGCACCCGCTTCCGCTTTTGCACCCGTCGTTCAGGACATCCCCGGCGCAGCTACCGCAACCCAGGCTCCGAAGTCTCTGTTCACCTCCACCGTGCAGCCGACCCTCTCTCAGGTTGCTGTGCAGATCCGTCAGCAGGCTGAACAGGTAAAGCAGGCGCAACAGGCTCCCGCAACGACCGCGGTTCAGCCCATCCAGAAGACTTACACTGCACAGGCTGTTCAGCCCGCACAGGCAACCCAGCAGGCTGCTCCCTCGGCTACCTTCCAGTCCGCACAGGCGGCACAGACTACCCAGGCTGCACAGCCTTCCGCTCAGCCCGCGCAGACCGCACAGGATGCTCAGTCGGCATCCGGTGTGGCGGCAACCCGCACCAACCAGACTTTCCTGTCGTACACCTCCCCGGCTGGTACTACTTCGCAGTACCACGTTTACGCTGAGGGTGTGGACTTCTCCAAGCCCGTTGGTGTGGTCTTCTACTTCGACGGCGACTACTGGCGCAACGACCAGTCCAAGGTCTACGACCCCTCCGGTGAACTGGCTCAGATGGCTGCATCCGCAGCGGCACAGAACATGCTCTTCGTGCCTGTCATCTCCCCGGACACCAACCGTTACGATGCTGGCGTGAGCTGGTGGGAAGACATGGAGCGTAACGGTGAGTTCTTCCGTTCCTTCGCATCCTCCTTCATTGCGGCTAACGGCGTGGACTCCTCCAACGTGTGGACCATGGGCTACTCCGGTGGCGCTGAGTTCATCACCTACGAGCTGAACACCAAGCCCCAGACCTGGCGCAGTGGCGGCGGTTCCATCATGGTCGCCGGCGGTGGCCTGGACGAGGGCACCCCCTCGGCTGCGCTGAAGTCCCAGCCGATGTTCTGGTACGCAAACTCGAACGACGGCACCGGCGAGACCTACCCGCAGACCTGGAGCGCACGAGGCGCCGTTGAGGGCGGCTATAACGCCTACCGCAACGCCGGCTACACCAACGCCTCCGCAACCGTGCTGAACGGCTCGGGCCACTTCGACTACAACTTCTCGCAGATTCTGAGCAACTCGCTGACCAAGGGCAAGGCAACCGCCGCTCCCAAGTCTGAGCAGAAGACCGAACAGAAGACTGAGCAGAAGCAGCAGAGCACCCAGCGCGCCCGCACCATGAGCTCCGCAACCTACCAGAGCTACACCTCCCCGGCGGGCACCACCTCGCAGTACCACGTGTACGCGAACAACCTGGACTACTCCAAGCCCGTCGGCGTGGTCTTCTACTTCGACGGTGACTACTGGCAGCGTGACGAGTCCAAGGTCTACACCCCCGACGAGGGCATGCTCGCGGCAATGGGTAAGATTGCTAACGCCCGCAACATGGTCTTCGTGCCGGTCATTTCCCCGGATACCAACGCATCCGGTGCCGGCATCACCTGGTGGGAAGACCTGGACGCTAACGGCGAGTACTTCCGTTCCTTCGCGAAGTCCTTCGTCAGCGAGAACAACCTGGACGCTTCCCAGGTGTGGACCATGGGCTACTCCGGTGGCGCTGAGTTCATCACCTACGAGCTGACCGACCACAACACCTCCTGGCGTAACGGCGGCGGCTCCATCATGGTCGCCGGTGGCGATTCCGACGGCTCCGTGGACGCTGACGCAACCACCAAGGCATCCCCGATGTACTGGTGGGTTGGCGCGAAGGACACCTCCGGTAACACCTACCCCGTCACCTGGAGCGCACGAGGCGCCGTCGAGTCCGGCTACAACGCATACCTTGGCGCAGGCTTCTCTGACGCCCGCGTGAAGCTGATTGACGGCTTCAGCCACCACGACTACGACCTGCCGCACATCCTGGCGTCCTCCCTGGACTTCGCCGGCAAGACCCCCGCACTGGGCTACAGCGACCTGTCCGACTCGAACCCGAACTACAACGAGATCAGCTGGAACTCTGACCACCGCATCATGCTCGGCTTCGCGGACGGCACCTTCCGCCCGAACGCATCGGTCAACCGTGCGCAGCTGGCAACCTACCTGTACCGCGTGGCTGGTCGCCCCGCAGTGAACGCACCGGCTGTTTCGCCGTTCAGCGACGTTCCGACCAACCACCCCGCGTACAAGGAGATTTACTGGCTGAGCCAGCAGGGCATCAGCGGTAGCGACTTCCGCCCCCTGGAGGCCGTCACCGAGTCCACCATGGCTGAGTTCATGTACCGTGCGGCCGGCTCCCCGGCACAGGCTCAGGGCGGCTACGCGTCCCAGGCCCTGGCATGGGCTGCCTCCAACGGCATCGGTACCGGCTCGACCTCCTCGGCAGCCATCACCCGCGACGCAATGGCAGGCTACCTGTACATTTACGCGAACTAGGCTCGCACCCCTTAACGCAAAAAGAACCGCCCCGTTCCTGAGGTTCAGGAACGGGGCGGATCTTTATAGGTTTAGCTCAACGCTAGACCAGGCTTAGAAGGTCCTAGGCTTAGAGGGTCTGGGTGGGAGCTTCCACAGCCAGGGGAGCGGGAGCTGCCGGAGCGTTCTTTGCCTTCAGAGCGGCGAGGCGAGCGTCCAGCTCGGTGTCGCGCTCCATCTGGTCCAGGGTGTTGAACTGAGCGTCCAGGGAGGAAGCTGCCAGCTCCTGCTGACCGATGACGCGTGCCTCTTCGCGGCGAACCTTCTCTTCGAAGCGGCTCATCTCGCTGGTCGGGTCCAGAACGTCGAACGCCTTCAGAGCGTCGTTCACCTGGGTCTGAGCTGCTGCGGTCTTCTGACGTGCGGTCAGCTCATCGCGCTTGTACTTGACTTCTTCAAGCTTGGAGCGCATCTTCTCCAGGCCGTCCTTGAGCTGGTTGACAACCTGAGTCTGAGAAGCCAGCTGAGGCTCAACAGCCTGTGCAGCCTTCTCAGCCAGCAGCTGCTTGTTCAGCGCAATCTTGGCGAGGTTATCGAACTTGTCAGCGTTGGCAACGTCGCCAGCTGCGCGGAACTCATCAGCCTTGTTAGATGCTGCCAGAGCCTTGGTGCCCCACTCCTGAGCGGTCTTGACGTCCTCAGCGTGGTCCTTTTCGAGCAGTCGCAGGTTGCCGATGGTCTGTGCTACTGCAGCCTCCGCCTCGCGGATGTTGTTGGTGTAGTCACGGACCATCTGGTCCAGCATCTTCTCCGGGTCCTCAGCTGCATCAATCAGAGCGTTGATGTTTGCCTTAGCGAGCTGTGCAATACGGCCGAAGATGGTCTGCTTAGCCATAATCTCCTACTTTCTGTTCACGGGCTGCGGGGGAGCACTACGCTCCTCGTGAGCCGTGCCCGTATAACTAATTATGTGGCAGATTTCTGGGTGCATGCTGTGAAAATGATGCACGCCTGATTTCTGCAACCTAAACTTTTGGTAAATTACCTCAGGTGTTTTCCGACTGGGGAAGAAAGCGGTGAGGTAAGCTATCCACCCCGCCGGTCAGACTGTAGAAAAACCTACAGAAACCGACCGACAGAATCGGTAGCATCGGAGGCGGTTAGAAGCTACCGCCGTCACCACCGCCGCTACCCCAATCGCCGCCACCGCCGCTGAAGCCGCCGCCCCAGCTGCCGCCGCTACTACCACCACTGCTGTGGCCGCCGCTGCTACCCCAGCTACTGGTGCCGGAGTTCATCGCGGTCATCAGAGCGCCCAGCAGCAGGCCCTTCGCCAGGTCACCGCCGAAGCTACCGCCGCCGCGGTCGTTCTGGTTGTTGTAGTAGTTGCCGACCTCGCTCTGAGCTCGGTTCTGCGCGTCGGTCGCCTTCTGAATCGCCATGTTGGCTTCCTTCATAGCGTTCAGCGGATCCGAAGAAGCCAGACGCTGAGCCTGACCCAGGTGACGCTCCGCCTCAGAAACAGCGGTCAGGGTCATCGGACCCACCGCAGCACGGCGGTTATTGATGTAGCTACGCGCACCGTTCACCGCAGCGTACGCAGAACGCATCGTACGATCCAGGTTCTGCGAAGCCGCACGAGAACGCTCACGGGTAGCACGCATATTCGTCATTGCCTTATCCAGCTCAGCGGAGAGCTGACGCAGCTGGTTCGCCAGAGTCAGCGGGTCATTCGGGCGAGCCGAAGCGCTCTGATTGACCTGGTTGAGCACCGCCTCCATACCGGCAGCGACCGCACCCAAATCATCGCGACGCTGAGACGCGGCGAGGCTCTTTGCCTCAGCCACGTCACGCTGAATGCTCAGCAAATCGGTGCTCAGACCCAGCTGAGCCTGCTCCAGCTCCTGCGAGCGGGTATTCACTGCCGCACCCAGCGCCTGAATCTGCGAGGCGGCTTCCTCAGCGGTGCGCAGGTGAGCAACCGCCTCCGAACGAGCCGTCGCAACGGTCGCCTGAGCCTTCTCAACCTCAGCGGCGCACAGCACCATGTTCGACTCCAACAGGGTAGGAGTCTTCGAAATGGGCTCCAGCGCGCTGGGCAGGTAACGTTCCTTCAACGCGCGGTACTGGGCGGCAATCTCCTCCACCGAGGCACGCAGCTGCGGCAGACGCTGAGCCAGAACCTCAATAGCCTGCGGTGCCTCCTGCTCCAGGTTGCGCAACTGAGCCAGCTTAGCGTCCTGCTCCTGAGCAATACGGGTGACTTCCTGAGAGTTATCAATAATCTCAGTCAACCAGGCACGCTGCTCAGCCTCAGTATCCGGGATGCTATCGGTCAGAAGCTGCTGACGCTGGAAGGACTTACGCATCAGATCCTCAGCACGCGCAATCTCCTGAGCGAACTCAGCAACCTGCTGATCGCTGTACTGTGCGCGCGCAAAATCCAGTTCCTGCTTCGCGTGGCTCATCGTCGTATCAGCCTGCAGCAGGGCGCTACCGGCGCGGGTGCGTAGCTCCTCCAGCGGAACCTCCGGAATGGGGGAGTAGTTACGAGGCGCACCGTAGGAACGCTGAGGCTGCTGCTGAGCGTTCTTCTTCTTGCGGCGGCGGTACATCGCGTAACCGCCGGCACCAACAGTCGCTGCCGCACCCACACCGAGCACACCGGTCACCACGCCAGAAGAGCTACCGCCCTTCTGAGCCTCGATACCCTCAACCGCGGCAAGAGCCGCACCCGAATAATCGCTATTCTGCAGCTTCGGCTTGATGTAGTTCTGGTACACCTTCGTCTGCTGATCGCTCGACAGGGTCTTCGTGCTACCCGCCAAGAAATACGCCTGGCGAGTCTCAGTAGCAATCACCAGCACCACATCGGCAGAACCCCAGTTGTTCTTCGTGGCAAGCGCCTTCGTCCAGCTCGAAGAAGTAGACGGGTTCTCAAACTTATCGATGGTCACCACATGCAAATCCACGTTGTGCTTCTTCGACAGCGCCGAAATCTTAGACTTTAGGGTAGCGGTATCACCCAAAGACTTCGTGGAATCGTACACGGTGGTGCCCGTAATCTGCATCGGGTCAGCAGCCTGCGCCGACGTGCTCAAAAATGCAGAACCAGCCGGCAAAACCACCGGGGCACAAGAAAGACCTGCCGCCAGCACTGTGGCACCCAAGATAGTGCGCAGGCGAGGGCGTGCGGGACGAATCTGACGCGCAAAGGCGTGCTCGGTCATGGTCTTTCCTCCGTTGTCGTGAAGTATGAATGGACCTGCACTTCACGGCGTGCTTGTTCAACGCACACCTTAGTGCTGGTCACATTATTAGTGTAGCGGTGGCACACGGGCACAACGGCACAGATACGAGAATATTGCGCCGCTGTTTGCCGACCGTTTACCGACTTCCCAGGCTTTATACAGGAAAGCTGGTATACAGGAAAGCCGGTATATAAGAAAGCCAGGGTCTAGGCTCATGCTAGACCCCGGCCCACCGGCTATTCAGCTAGTTAGCGTCGACGCGCAATCTGCAGATTGCTCATCAGATGCTCCACCACCTCCGCGGCATCAACATCGTGGATACTCTGTGCTACGCCGTTCACCACCTGCACCCGCGAAGACGAGGCGAACATCCAGCCTAAGAACTGCACAGTATTCAGCAACCTAGAACTGCGATCTGCCTGCTCCCGCATCTGCGACCACAGGATGCGGGGGACCGGCACGTCACGACCCCTATACTCCCGGGAGCTAGCGTGAGCCTCCAGAAGCTCAGCGAGCGCCTCAATATTTTCGCTCAGCTCCTTCAAATCCTCATCCGCGGCAGAGGGACCGACGAAATGCCGATCAACCAGGCTCAAAGGCATGTAACCGCTACAGCTACTCACCCACGCCAGCTTCAACCGCAGATTCTGCAGGCGAAGCACCTGTTGCAGAAGCCGTGAATGAGTACGCAACACCGACAGCGGCATAGAAGAGAACGCCATCGCCTCCGAAAGTAGACCCTCAGAGAGAGCCTCCTCAGAAGATGCCTCGCTCTGATCCACGCTACCCAGCAGAAGCTTGGTGCCCTCGTAGTGAACGAACGCCAGAACCTCGGGAACGCTCGAGAGGGAACGGATGCGCTCGCCAATAGTCGGCAAATCCTCCCCATCGGGGGCGTACTGTTCGCGCGTGTACATCAACGTCTCGATGGGTAGCTCAGCAAGGTACGGCGAGTAATGAGCAAGCGCCCGCAAATCGGTCACAATCTCCGCAAGGACGCCCTCCTGCTCGACCTGCAGAAGCTCCTCCAGAAGCTCAATGACAGCGTTCGCCTGCAGGCTCAAGACCGCGGCGCAGAACTCCGCATCCTGAAGCTCAAGACGCACCTTCTCCAGGCGCTCTTCCAGCGTGGACTGCACGCCCCTGAGCTCAAACTCGCTCAGCTGTTCCGGGCGGAGCATACGGTGCGTACCATCATCACCGGAACGGTAGAAAAGCTCGCTAAACTCCAACGTAGACTGCACGCCCTTCAACGCCCGCTCTCGCAACTCGGGCAGAACGTCAAAGGCGACTTCGGTCATCTCATTCCAGACCTTGCCCTCATCGATCTTCGAATCCTTGCGGGCCGTCTTTTTCCAGGTTTCGGCAAGCTGCATAGCGCGGTCAAATTCGCTCAGCTCCACAAAAGCCGCCAGCTTCTGGGCGCTCTCACGCAGATAACGCACCGCGTACAGGCGGTCGCTCAAAGAATCCGGGAGGGCATCCTCCAGCAGACGCCACCGGAAGGTACGCTCAAAGCACTGCTCCGTCAGGTCAATGATGGTGGCGCTCAGCGAGAGTGCATGATCACGGGCAAAAGCGAAAGAGCCCGGCGCCTCCGCCAGACGAGGAAGGGACGTATAGAACTCCAACGCCCCGCTCAGCTTTAGCCGAGACTTCCGGATGGTCTCTTCCAGCTCGGCGGCAAGCACCGCGCGGTCAGCCTGGGCAGTATCCTTGAAACTGTGTAGCGGAGAAACCTGTGCACGCTCCAGCGTCTGCAAGTTCATGACCGCACGCATGAGGTAGTTTTCCAGAATCCTGACCTGCTCCCAGCGCTGACGCTGATTCAGCGGAATATGATTCTCTTGCGTGCCGACCAGCAGATGCTGCGGCACACCGCTAATTGACGGCAGCGCAAAGACTTCATCCTCAGATTTACTGGCAGAAAGCACCATGGGGTAGCGGCTGCGCTGTGCATTCTCTAGAGGGGGAATGAGCTTGAAGTTGGTGCTCAAAGAGAATGGGTCGGAGGGCGCCGGGTTACTCTGTGCCGGGTTACTCTTGGGAGCCTGCTGGGCAGAAGTTTCTTCCTGCTGCGGGCGCTCGTCAGGCTGCGCCGGGGTGTTCTGGGGCATGCTCTGTTGCTCCTGGCTTTCTGTTGAATGGTTCTGCCCCGAAGATGAGTCGGCGCTGCCCGCCTGCATTGGCTCCAGTGGGGACGGTGCCGCCACCGGCTGAGGAGGCTGAGGCGAGGGCGCCTGAATCTGCTGGGGGAGCGGGGACTGCGCCTGGGGCGTTGCAGATACCGGGGCCTGCGCGGGGTTCGGTACCTGGTTCTGAACAGGATCCTGCACCGACTGCTGATCGCTACTGCTGGGCTGTGCCGGCTTCGGCTGGTAGTGCATCGGGTAGCTCACCGCGCCCTGTACCTGCTGAGGCGGCATCTGCTGAGGCGGCATCTGCTGATTGGATACCTGCTGATTCATCGCCTGGTTCTGCTGCTGCTGTTGCAATACCTGCCGCCTAATCTCACGCGCACGACGGCGCGACGGGCTCAACGACGCAAACAACGCCACCACCGCGCAGATGAGTACAAACAAAAGTAGCGCGTACAGGCGGGTTGCGCCGTCCAGCGAAGACGCCACCGCCGGTAGGGTCGGCAGCGCGCCAAGAAGAGCGAAAACAGCAGAAATAATCCTCATAACTTCACCATAACCCAGCCAGCCACCTGCTGCTCGTAGCACCGTCGTCTTACCGCATACTAAAAGGGAAGTAGCCGGGGTGCTGGGTACTCTCCGCCAGTGCTTTCCGCCAGTGCCTCCCGCATCCGCATCACAGTTAAAAGACGATGCGGCGCAAGCCCTCATGCAGGGACCTACGCCGCATCAATCATCACTCAACTCACTATCACACCCGGGCCGGTCCTCACACCGACCCTTCGGGACATACTGGGGATTCTCACCCCTCCGGTGCAGGGCTCTCAACTCCTGCTCCGGAAAACTATCAAACTCTATGCGCTACCTACCGGCGGTCAATGCGTGGGTAGCCATCTGCTGAGTCAGCTCGGAGGCCTTTTCCGCACGATGACGGCGGTACACCATTCCCGAGCAACAAGCCACAATACCCGCACCGATACCGATGGAGCTTGCCAAGACCGCACAGAAAATCAGGGTTCCGATCATCATGGGTTTCTCCTCGTGTTTGTCCTTTGCATTGGTTTTCGTTCCTATGTGTCTTCAACATTACGGACCGACTCTGTGCTGAAGCTGTGTATGCGGACGCATCATGCTGTGTAAACCGTGGAGAAAAACTGGGCGCTTTAAAAGAGAAGCCTGGGAGCGACGAAAAATAGCGAATAAAGCCCCAAAATAAACCAGCCGCCGCGTGAATCGCCGAGCACCTCAGACCGGCTAATCGGTACCAAATGAAGGGGGATGAGAAAAATTCCCAGGGAACTCCCCGAAAACCAACAGCGAAAAGATATCGAACGCCCTAAAACACCCTCTACAGTAGAAAGATAGCGTGCGCCCAGGGTGACGCATACGCACGACTTCTAGGAGAACTCATGACTCAAAACAACGGATGGTCTTACGGCGGCAATGATGGCGTCACGGACGCAACCCGTCCCATGCAGAACGTCAGCGGACAGGCAGGCTACCAGTCTGCAAACCAGCAGCAGGGTCAGAACGCATACCCGCAGGCATACGCTTCTCCCGGCTACACCTACCCCCAGGCAGCTGCCGCTCAGGTTGCTGCGGCACAGTCTGCACCCCAGGACACCAACAATAACAAGCGTTACGGCGCCGGTGTTGTGCTCACCGCGGCTCTGCTAGCAGCCCTCGTCGGCGGTGGCGTCGGTGCGGGCGTCGGAGGCGGCATCGCAGCATCGAATAACAGCTCCTCCAGCTCCTCCTCGCGCGGCTCCGTGAGCTCCAATATCAGCAACTCCTCCACCGTGGCAGGCGTAGCAGAAACCGCGAAGAAGGTCCTGCCCTCCACCGTGACTATTGTTGCTTCGAACGGTTCCTCCTCCGGCGGCGGTAGTGGCGTCATCCTCGACAAGGAAGGCCACATCCTCACCAACCACCACGTGGTCACCCTCGAATCTTCCAGGGAAGCATCCACCATTGAGGTGCGTCTGAGCGACGGCACCGTGCGCACCGCATCCGTGGTGGGCCTGGACGCAGCCGCTGACCTGGCGGTCCTGAAGATTAGCCCCTCCGGCCTGGACCTGCAGCCCATCGCCTGGGGCGACTCCTCCAAGCTGGTCTCCGGCGAGGCCGTGGTTGCCCTCGGCGCGCCGTATCGCCGTAGCGAATCGGTGACCGCCGGCGTAGTCTCGAACGTCAACCGTGTGCAGCCCGCTGACGCAAAGGGACAGAACTACATCCCCATGATTCAGGTTGATGTGCCCATCAACCACGGTAACTCCGGTGGCCCGCTGGTGAACCTCAAGGGCGAACTGGTCGGCATCAACGCACAGGGCCAGGCAAGCCAGGACGGTGGTGCCGCTGACGGTATGGCGTTCTCCATTACCTCCAACTACGCCAAGCGCATCTCCTCCGAGATCATCGCCAAGGGCAAGGCAACCCACGGCTACCTGGGCGCGAGCGTGAAGAACAGCCCCGCAGACACCGGTTCGGGCTCCTCCAAGCTCATCCCCGGTGGCGTTGAAATTGCCTCGGTGGAGTCTAATAGCCCCGCCGCAAAGGCAGGTCTGCGTGCCGGTGATGTGGTGCTTGAAGCCGACGGTCACGCCGTGAACAAGAGCGAAGAGCTCAACGGTACCGTTCGTGCCGCGGCGGCAGGCTCCGATCTGAAGCTGAAGGTTAAGCGCGGCTCCTCCACCCAGGACATCACCGTGACCCTGGGCGACGCCGACAGCCAGAAGTAAATAGCCAGAAGTAAAACGCCTCTCGCTTCTGAACGTTGAAGGGGCACGGCTGAGAATCACCCGCTCAGCCGACTCTACCGTTCAGCAGGACTAACCGCTCAGCAAGAGCGCAACATGGTGCATACAAAGAAAGCTCCCACCCCATATGCGGGGTGGGAGCTTCTTGCGTTAGTACAGCAAAATGCATTGGTGCCGCAGAGCGGGGGTGGGTCAGGCGCTCTCAAGAACCTCGCCCACGCGCTTCTGCAAAGCCGGGACAACCTCCTGCTCGAACCACGGGTTCTTCGCCTGCCACCTAAAATTCAGCGGCGAAGGATGCACCAGCGGCAGGAACTTGGGAAGGTAAGATTCCCACGCGCGAACCGTCTCCGTCAGGTTCTTCTGTGCCTTCGGGGCGTGCACACCATCCAGGTAATGCTTCTGAGAGTACGCGCCCATCAGCAGAATCAGCTGAACATCCGGCATGAGCTCGAGCAGCTGCGGATGCCACTTCGGCGCGAAATCCTTACGCGGCGGGTTATCACCGTGCGCGCCCTTGCCGGGGTAGTAGAAATCCATCGGCAGCAACGAGATCAGGTTGGGGTCGTAGAACTGCTCGTCCGTCACGCCCATCCACTCGCGCAGCTTCACACCACTCGGGTCATTCCACGGGATGCGGCTCTCCTGCGCGGTACGCCCAGGCGCCTGACCAATCACCACGATGCGTGCCTTCGGGGACGCCGAATAGACCGGCTCCCAACCCTGCTCCGTGAACTCCCTATTCTGCGGATCCTGGCGAATCTGCTCAGCCAGGGGAGGGGTAGTTTCCAGAATCTGCTGAACCAGAGGTGCCGGCAGATTATGGTGTGCAACAGCCATGCTAGATGGTGCCTCCCTCAAAACCGTTCTGACGCCACGCCTCAAAAATTGCGATAGACGCAGAATTAGCCAGGTTCAGCGAACGGCGGCCCGGCTTCATCGGAATCTTCACGCGCTCGGTCACGTGCGGGTCCTGCTGAACCTCAGCGGGCAGACCCACCGACTCCGGACCGAACATGAACACGTCACCCGGGCGGTACTCGATGTCCGCATATGAGGTTGAAGCAGTCGTCGTGAACGCGAAAACACGCTCCGGGGCGAGAGCTTCCCACGCCTCTTCGAGGGTCTCGTGCACCGTCACCACCGCGAGGTCGTGGTAATCCAGACCCGCACGGCGCAGATGCGCATCATCAAAGTTGAAGCCCAGCGGCTTGACCAGGTGTAGCTCAGCGCCGGTAATCGCCGACAGGCGAATAGCGTTGCCGGTATTGCCGGGAATTTCAGGGGTATAGAAAAGAATCTTGAACACGTTCCTAAGTGTACCGCGCAGCCCCTGAACGTCCCCTGATCAGCCCCGAGCAGCCCAGCGTAGCCCCCGAATAGCCCGGCGGAGTAGCGCCCGCCGTCCCCGCCGCAGGTGAACATGCCTAGAAGAGGCAAGATAGAGCGCGATAAAATAAGCGAGGCGAAAAACCGCCGAACAACCCAGCAGGAGGAACCATGAGCGCAGAAACCAACCGTCAGAACGGCCGCGTCTACCTCGACCACGCCGCCACCACCGACGTACTGCCCGCCGCCATCGACGCCATGGTCGAACAGATGCGCAACGGCGGCAACCCCTCCTCCCTGCACGCCGTAGGACGCGACGCCCGCGCCACCGTCGAGTACGCCCGCGAACGCATCGCCCGCGCCATTGGCGCCGACCCCGCCGAGGTTATTTTCACCTCCGGCGGCACCGAGGCGGACAACCTCGCGGTCAAGGGCATCTACTGGAAGCGCCGCGAAGAAGACCCGCAGCGCACCCGAATTCTCGTCTCCTCCATTGAGCATCATGCGGTGGAAGAAACCTGCGAATGGCTCGAAAAGGCAGAAGGCGCACAGCTCGAATGGATTCCCGTGGACGCGCACGGCAGCGTCAACCCGCAGACCGTTCGCGAGCTCATCGAAAAGAACCCCGAAGACGTTGCGCTCGTGACCGTCATGTGGGCGAACAACGAGGTCGGCACCGTACAGCCCATCCCCGAAATTGCCGCTATCGCCGCTGAATACGGTATTCCCGTGCACTCGGATGCGGTGCAGGCGTTCGGCGCGGTGCCCATCGACTTCCACACCAGTGGCGTGGCGACCCTCGCGATTTCTGGCCACAAGATTGGTGGCCCCATGGGTATTGGCGCGCTGGTCGCAACCCGCGCCGTGCAACTGACCCCCGTGCTCCATGGAGGCGGCCAGGAACGCTCCGTGCGTTCCGGCACCATCGACGCGCCCGCCATCGCTGGCTTTGCGGAAGCCGCCGTGCACTCGGTCCAGCACCTGGAAGAGGAATCCGCCCGCATCGCCGCACTACGCAACGAACTCGTCGCGGCAATTAGCGCGCTTATCCCGCAGGCGCACCTGAGCGGCGAAAACCCGCTCACCGAAGAATACCCGGGCCAGAAGCGACTGCCCGGCAACGCCCACTTCACCTTCGAAAACGCCGAAGGAGACACCCTGCTCTTCCTGCTGGACATGCAGGGCATCAGCAGCTCCACCGGCTCCGCCTGCAACGCTGGGGTGACCCGCCCCTCCCACGTGCTCATGGCAATGGGCATGGACGAAGACACCGCCCGCAGTGCCCAGCGCTTCACCCTCGGCCACTCCACCACCGGAGCCGATATTGCGCGCCTCATCGCGGCACTACCCGCCGCCTACGAACAGGCTGCAAAGGCGGGACTGTCCTCGCAGCTGCCGGACGCCTCCCGCTGGCATTAGAAACCCAGAAGAGAAGATACCGAACCGCCCTCAGCCTGCAATCTCAGCGTTCGCTGAGGGCTGGCTGAGGGTGCACTGCCCAATATCCCGCCGAGCCCCTGCGTACAATGGGTAGCTACAGTAACGGAAAGTCCGCCCGCACACAGGGCACGCTCCGAACGTTCCTAGAGGCTCAACACAACAGAAGGATAGGCAGTGAAAATTCTTGCAGCTATGAGTGGCGGCGTTGACTCCGCAGTCGCCGCAGCCCGCGCCGTAGAAGCAGGACACGAAGTAGTCGGCGTTCACCTAGCCCTATCCCGCATGCCCGGCACCCTGCGCACCGGCTCCCGCGGCTGCTGCACCCTCGAAGACTCCATGGACGCCCGCCGCGTCTGCTCCCAACTGGGCATCCCCTTCTTCGTCTGGGACTTCTCCGAACGCTTCAAGGAAGACGTCGTCGACGACTTCATCTCCGAATACGAAGCCGGACGAACCCCCAACCCCTGCATGCGCTGCAACGAAAAGATCAAGTTCGCCGCGCTACTCGAACGCGCCCTCGCACTCGGCTTCGACGCCGTAGTGACCGGCCACTACGCCCGCGTCATCACCACCGAAGACGGCAACCGCGAACTGCACCGCGCTGCCGACTGGGCGAAAGACCAGTCCTACGTGCTCGGCGTGCTCACCCACGAACAGCTCAAGCACGCCTGGTTCCCCCTGGCGGACACCCCTTCCAAGGCACAGGTGCGTGCGGAGGCGGCAGAGCGCGGCTTCTCCGTGGCGAAGAAGCCGGACTCCTACGACATCTGCTTCATTCCCGAAGGCGATACCCGCGCCTGGCTGGGCGACCACATCACAATGCGCCCCGGCCTCATCAAGGACACCCACGGCGAGGTGCTCGGCGAGCACCCCGGCGCGCAGGCATACACCGTAGGCCAGCGCAAGGGCCTGGCACTGGGCCGCCCCGCCGCCGACGGCAAGCCCCGCTTCGTGCTGGAGGTGCGCCCCAAGGAAAACGAAGTTATCGTCGGCTCCCGCGAGCTGCTTGCCGTGCACGAAATCCGCGGTATCCGCGCCACCTGGGCGGGCGTACCCGTAGAACAGGCGGCACGCTTCCTGGAAGAGCCCGCACAGCTGGGCGCTCGTAGCGAAGAGTTCGAGGTGACCGCACAGGTGCGCGCGCACGCTGACCCGGTCCGCGCCAAGGCGTACATGACCTGGGCACCCGACCCCGAAGCTGAAGAAGAAGGCACGCTGCGCCTGGAAACCGTAGTGCGCCTCCTGGACCCGCTCTCCGGCGTGGCACCGGGACAGACCATGGTGCTCTACCAGGGCACTCGCGTACTGGGCCAGTCCACCATCGCCCGCGCCTACTCGCTGGACCGCGAAGACATTCAAGAAACCCTGTCTGCTGGCGCCTCCACCAGCGCCGACTAGCCGCACAGAATAGCCGCGTACCCCGCTATTCGCAGCTGTTGCCGCAACAGCCTGCTCGAGCGCAACGCACAGAAGACCACAACCGGACTGAGGAGAAACCGATGACCCCCGAAAACACTTCCTGCGAATTTGACCCCCACGCCACCTCCATGGGCGATGAAGTCGCACCGGAGGTCTACGAGGAGCTCTTCGCCATGCGCCGCTCCATCGACAACTTCGATGCAGCGCTGGTGCACATCCTCGCGGAGCGTTTTCAGGCGACCAAGCGCGTGGGCGTCCTGAAGGCTAAGCACAACCTGCCCGCTGGCGATCCTGGCCGTGAAGAGGCACAGATTGCTCGCTTGCGTGCCATGGCGAAGGAATCCAGCCTGGACCCGGAATTCGCGGAGAAGTTCCTGAACTTCATTATTTCTGAGGTGATTCGCCACCACGTGCGCATCGCAAACGAGCAGGCTGAGCAGGACGAAGAGACTGAAAAGTCTGAAAGCTAAGACTTTCTAAGATTTCACCCTCTTCGAGATCTCAGCCTCTCCGAAAAGCCCCGCTCTCATCCCTGCTGAGCATCCATCGTGCTGAGCGTCCAGCGGCAGAGCATCGACCCGCCCGCACTTTTCCCTAACCTGTCTTAACCTCACTCGTTTATGCCCCCTCAATCTTCCTCCCGCCAGAATGCCCGCACCGAGCCGGTGCCGGAGCGCCTGCTACTGCCCGGTGAGTACCGTGCCCCCGAAGGCGACGAACTGACCGAGCAGGACCTTGCTACGCTCGCTACTGAGCGTCCGCTGGTGCGCGCTAGCGGTCGGGGTGATTTTCCCGGCGATGATCTGGCTGAGGCGATGTCCCGTGTAGAAGGTGAGCTGGGTTCCCCGCACTTGCCGTTCCTGCCGCATCTGCCGGCGTTGGGCTGGCGGGCTACCCCGCTGGCACGCACCCTGGCGGTGTGCGAGGGACTTGCCTTTGACGGTGTCTCGTTTGGCTGGCGCATGGTGCATAGCGGCGGCAGGGGAGCGCGCGAGTCTGCCTTGGCGAAGGACCGTCTGCTCTCCGATATCAACCTTCTAGCTGACCGTGTGGGCGCGCAGAAGAAGAGGTTCACCTCCGGTGTTGAGGGCTCCGCTGCGGTGTATAAGATTCAGCTGGTTGGTCCGCTGACCCTCGCAGCCAGCATCTACCTACCCGGTGGCGAGCGTGCCATCAGTGATGCAGGGGCGAGCCGTGACCTGCTGGAATCGTTCTTGGAAGGACTGGAGCGTTGGGTGGAGTCTCTGCGTGAGGCTCTGCAGTCTCCCCAAGCGCTGATTGCGGTGCAACTGGACGAGTCGGAGTTTCAGCGTCTGATGGAGGGCTCTATCCCTACGGTGAGTGGCTTCCGTTCGTTGCCTTCGCTGCAACCTCACTACTATCAGCAGGTGTACCGTCGGGTGGCGGAGCGTTTTGTCGAACTCAATCTGCAGCTCATTCTGGATGTGGACGGCACCGCGCTCAAACCGGTGCAGGAGCTGAAGCTTCTGACCCAGCCCCGTCCTGCCCTTGACGCTTTGGCGCTGTTGAAAGCTATGCAGGTCGAGGGTGCCGCTCCCTGTGCTTTGCTGTTGCATCCTGACCGTGCCCGGTTGAAGGGTCCGGGCATGCTGCAGGTTCCTCCGCTGAGCGATCCTCGTTCCTGGGAACCTGTGGCGCAGCTTTTGGAGGCTCAGGCTCAGCTGCGGCTGCCGGTGGTGACTTCTGCACGGGTTCCTGATCAGGTGCGCCGTCTGTACAGCCTGTGGCGTGAGGTTGGTCTTGAACCGACGCAGTTGAATGCGCTGGGTTTGATGGCTGATGAGCACCCGCAAACGGGTTCGGTGCCTTCTGCACCCACCCCGGGTATGGTGAGTGTGCTGGACGCCACGGCTTCGTTGGCTCGGGTGACAGATTGTGCCCGTGCATTGGCTGAGTGCGCGGTATGATTGGAGAATCAGCATTTTTATGTAAGTATTTACGACTTTTCTTTAGGGAGGTACTGTGAGCGCAAGCGACGCACACACCATTTTGGTGGTTGATGACGATGATGCTCTGGCGGAAATGATTGGCCTCGTGCTCGCGCAAGAGGGCTTTAACGCTGTTTTCTGCGAAAATGGCGGCCGCGCTTTTGAAACTTTTATGCGCTCCACTCCCGATTTGGTGCTTTTGGATTTGATGCTTCCTGGCATGAACGGTATTGAAGTCTGCCAGCAAATTCGCCGCTCTTCTAATGTGCCGATTATTATGTTGACCGCTAAAAGCGACACTGAAGATGTTGTGAAGGGTCTTGAGGCTGGCGCTGATGATTACATTGCTAAGCCTTTTAAGCATGCTGAGCTTTTGGCGCGTATTCGCACTCGTTTGCGTCCGCGTGAGAGCCGCCAGCTGGTCGTGTCCATTGGCGATATTGTCATGGATATGGATGGTCGTACCGTCAAGTACCACAGCACTGAGGTTCCGATGACTCCTCTGGAGTTTGACCTGCTGGCTGCGCTGGTGCGCCACCCGGGTCAGGCGTTGAGCCGTCAGGAACTGCTGGATATGGTCTGGGGTTACACTGATGTGAGCGATTCGCTGGTAAACGTGCACGTCCAGCGTCTGCGCGCTAAGTTTGATGAGCTGGGTGCGGATCGTTTTATTCAGACGGTTCGTGGCGTTGGCTATAAGATTCCGACCGAGCTGGTGGGATCTTCCGGTAGCTAATCGGAACCTATTCATAGGCGAAGGGATAACCTGATTGTCTGTTGCGAAGTCGAGCCATGAGCACGGCGCTTTGACGGCGGAGGCGGTAGCCTCCGCCTCTTCGCGTACCCGCACTTCCAAGCCGCGTAAGGCGAAAAAGCAGAGTAGTAGGAGCCTGATGCAGCGCGCTCAGCGTCTATGGAAGGAATCTCTGCAGTTCCGTGCTTTGGGCACTGCGGGCATCATGATGTTCCTGAGCTTCTTGATGGTGGGTTGGTCCTTGTCGAGCCAGATTGCGACGAGTCTTTTTGAAAATCAGAAGGGTCAGGCGCTGGCGGAATCGGAGAGTGGTTTCCGCAACGTTCAGAGTGTGCTGGACTCCTCTGAGGCTCGTAGTGACAGCGAGATTCGCCGTAATGTGAGCCGTACCCTGACCGTCTTGGATGCGGGTAGTTCGGGTAAGCGCAATTGGATTCTTGTGCCTTTGGAAGGTCAAGGTAAGCAGGGCTTTATTCCCGAGCAGAGTAGTAATAATTCTTTGAATTCTTCGAGTATTCCGAATGATTTCAAAACAACTGTTCGCGATAAAGAGGGTATTTTCTGGCAGACGTCTACGGTGACTACTGTCGAAAATAATCGTGAGCGTACCTATCCGGTGCTTATTGTTGGTACACATATTTCTATTGCACAGAACCCTAATTACGGTTTGTTCCTTGTGTACGATATGACGGATTCTTCCGCCACGATTGCGCATATTAACTTTGTTCTTTTTGGTGGTTTCTGTGCACTGCTTACTGTGGTGCTTTCTGTGGTGTGGATTGTGACTCGTTTTGTGGTCCGCCCGATTACGCAGACCGCTATTACCGCTGAGAAGCTGGCTGCCGGTGACCTGGATCAGCGTGTGTCTGTACACGGTGAGCATCAGGCGGCGCGTCTGGGCTATTCCTTCAACCTGATGGCTGACTCGCTGCAGGAGAAAATTGTTCAGCTGGAGCGCCTGTCGACTCTGCAGCAGCGATTCGTTTCTGACGTTTCGCACGAGTTGCGTACCCCGTTGTCGACGGTTCGTTTGGGTACTGAGCTTCTGTACGATACGCGTGACGAGATGGAACGCACGCAGAGCCGCACCGTGGAGCTTCTGCACGATCAGGTGGATCGTTTCCAGTCGATGCTTTCTGACCTGCTGGAGATTTCTCGTTTCGATGCCGGTAGCGCAATGCTGACCATCGACACTGAAGACTTCATGCGTGTGCTGTCGAATATTCTGCAGGAGGCTCTGCCGCACCTGGAGCGCACGAATACTAAGCTGAACGTGCATACGAGCCATGAGAGCATCATGGTTGATATGGACCGCGTGCGTATTGAGCGTGTGCTGCGTAACCTGCTGTACAACGCGATTGAGCACGGCGAGTCCCGCCCGATTGACGTGTACGTCGGTGCGAATGCCACGAACCTGGGTGTTGCGGTGCGTGACCACGGTATCGGTCTGTCTGAGGATGAAGCGGTTCAGGTGTTCAACCGTTTCTGGCGTGCTGATACTTCGCGTAAGCGCACCCTGGGCGGTACGGGTCTGGGGCTGTCGATTGCTGCTGAGGATGTGCGTCTGCACGGCGGCACGATTGAGGCGTGGGGCGAGAAGGGCCGCGGTGCCTGCTTTACGATGAACCTGCCGCTGATTCACGGTGCGCCTTTGGGTGAGTCGCCGGTTCTTGTGACGGGTGAGCCTGAGGCAATCTCGCATCGTTCGGCGACTGCGAAGGATACGCTGCCCAATATTGCTCCTCGTGTGAACATTGAGGACGAGCTCTAAGGGGTTCGGGCGGGGAGAGGCTTACGCTTCTGCCGTATATGGGTGTGTTGGTGTTGCTCGGCTGTATTTACGCTTATCCTTGCGTATTTGCACTGTTTACCCAGTACAATCAATGCAGGTATATTTTCACGGTGTTGCTATTTCACTGTGGTTATCTTTTCACCGCGCTGCGATGGCCTGCAGCGTTAGCAGGTGATGGTTTGTCTTTGTTCGTAGAGGAAGGTTAAGACCTCCATGTCTCACAGGGCTATTGTTTCTCGACGCGCCGTGCTGTCTTGGGGTGCGGTGTCTTTGGCGACGCTCGTGAGCTCTTGCGCGGGTCTTCCCTCAAACAATCGAGTGACTCAGCACAGTAGCGGTCTGGAAGTGAAGAGTGTTAATACTTCTCCGGCGCGTGCGCCGGGTCCGCTGGCGGGTGCTACTCCCGAGGCGATTATTGAGGGCTTCGTGCGTGCTGGTGTGGATAGCATTGAGAATTATGCGGTGGCGCGCCAGTATTTGAGTTCTTCTTTTGCAGGCCGTTGGAATCCTATGGGTACGACTCGTGTGTACCGTAATACGGTGCAGCCTCGTAGCGACGATAGCGGAACTGCCGAGGGGATGTACCATGTGCGTTTCCAGCAGACGGCGACTGTGAATAGTCAGGGTATTACGAGCACCTTCCCGGAGGCTCAGACTGAGACTCAGGATTTTACGGTGGTCATGGAAGATAACCAATGGCGCATTAGCTCCTGCCCGGATGGTTTGTGGCTGGACGGCGCTGAGTTTGAGCGTGTGTTTAGCCCATGCCGCCTGTATTTCTATGATCGTGCGTTCCGTTATGCTGTGCCTGATATCCGCTGGTTCCCGCATACGGACCGTTACTTTGAGCTGCTGGTGCGTACCCTGATGGCTGGCCCGGCGTCCTACCTGAAGGATGTTGCGTTCTCGGCGTTGAACGAGTCTATGCACCTTGAAGCCGCGAGCATGAGCGATAACCAGGATGTGCTGGTTCGCCTCTCCGGTGAGCACCTGGACGATAATCGTTTGGCGCGTGTGCGTGAGCAGATTGTGCACGGCTTGGAGAACTTCTCGGGTCTGGGCAAGACTGAGGTTTTCTATAACGGCACTCTGATTCCTGAGAACGCGCCGAGCGGCTTTTCTGCGGTGAAGCTGAACCCGGGTGTTCCTGCCCGCACGGTTGCTATTAATTCGAACGGCCAGATGGTGGCGCGCGATGACTATATGAGCAATGCGGGTGAGCAATTGCTTCTGCGTGGCGTGACCCAGTTGAGTTCCCCGGCGATGGGCTATTCGGCGGATGTTTACGCCTGCTTGGCGAACGATGCCGCGAGCCTGTACACGGTGTATCAGGGCACTGCCCGCCGCGTGTGGCAGAGTACCGCTCTGACTGCTCCCAGTTTTGATGCGTATGGCTGGGTGTGGGCAGCCGATGGTGAGGGTATTGTTCGTGCCTTCAAACCGGATTCTGAGGATGCAACCGAGCGTGAGCGCGGTGTTGATATTGGTCTGTCCTGGCAGCGTAATTTGAGCTTTACGAGCGTGAACGTTTCACACGATGGTGCCCGCATGGCGATTGTGGCCTCTACTGAGGGTGCGTCGGCTGTGATTATTTCCGGTATTGTGCGTGATGATGCCGGTAAGCCTCTGCGTCTGACGGAGATGGTGCGTCTGAGCTCTTCTGTGACTCCGCGTAATGCCCGTTGGGCTGGCGACCAGAGCGTCGTGGTGGTGAACGTGAAGAATGGTGAGTCTGAGGTGATTTCCCTCAGCGGTGAAGAGACGAAGCTGGACCGTTTGGATGGTGTGATGACCATTTCGACGGCGGATAATACGTCGAATATTATTGCTCACCGTTCTGACGGTTCGTGCTACCTGATGGAGGAGCGCGGCTGGATTCGCCTGGACACGACCCTGCACGAGATTAGTTACGCCGGTTAGCCTCGGGTAGGCGCGAGCGAGGAAAGGGTGCTTTCGGTGAGTTCAGTACAGCGTGGTTTGAACGATTCCGTGAATGGGTCCTGGAGCAAGTCTCTGGCCGGGCTTGCGGGCGCTCTCAAAAGCGCCGGCGGGTCTTTGGGTGAGGTGCTGATGCCGCGTACCTGCCCGTGCTGTGCGGTGCCGGTGGCGTACGGTGCCGGCTCACCGCTGTGTGAAAGCTGCCTGCCGCAGCTGCATTCGGCGTTGGCGCGTGTGGAGCGAGTGCAGGTTCTGCAACCTCTTGATGGCGCGGTGGTTCCTGAAGTGCGTGCGGCATCCCGGTATGAAGGGATGATGCCGCGTGCACTGTTGGCGTTGAAGAACGCTGGTCGCACCGATTTGCTGCCCCTGCTGGGTGAGGGTTTGGCGCGTAGCGTGTACGAGCTTCTCCGCGCTCACCGGGAGGGCCTTCATGCAGAGTCTGGTTCTTCAATTCCGGTTGAGGTTCTGCTGGTTCCGGCACCGTCCTCTGCGCAGAGCGTGCGCCGCCGCGGCTATGCGCCAGCGAATCTTTTGGTGCAGGAGGCGGCGCGTCAGCTCAAGCGGCGTCTGCCCGCCTCGGTGCGAGTGCGTGCCGTGGACGTCATCGGGTATGCGCCTCGCGGCCGGCGGGGGAGCGGCACCTCCTTATCTTCTCGTGTGGGTACTTCTCTTCTCGGTGCTTCTGAGGCAAAGAATGAGCAGAAGAGCCTGGGTGCTGTGGGTCGTGCCGAGCGGATGCACGGTGCCTTGCGCGTTATGGAACCCGCCCTGTGCGCGGATCGGGTGAGCATTATTTGTGATGATGTGGTGACCACCGGTGCGACCGCCTCTGAGATGGTGCGTGTGCTGCAGGAATCCGGTTCGCGGGTGCTGGGCGTGTGTGCTGTGGCGGCGGTACCGAAAAAGGCTCAGACATAGCGTTTCTTGTAGTTAGTTGCAAGAGATACACGATTTTTAGCGAATAAAGTTCGCAGACGGACGAATAGCTACTATTTGGGCTAAATATTTGTCATATCTAGTGATATGAAACATGTTTCGTACTAAAATATATACAAGGGAACGGCATTGAAGTCGAACCCCCGTACCGGGTCCAACCGGACGCGGTATAAGCCCCCAACCTGGAGGGAATGATCGTGGAAGTCAACATCTACGGCCGCAATATCAAGGTCACCGAACGCCTGGAAGAATACGTGAGCGACAAGGTTCAGAAGTTCGCTCAGCTCGGCGATAACGTGAAGGACATCGACGTCAAGTTCAGCAAGGACGGTCATCTGGGTGGCGAGTCCATCCGCGTTGAGATTACCGTTGTTGGTACCGGTCCTGTCCTCCGTTCCGAAGCCCAGGGTCACGACAAGTTCGCGGTCTTCGATGAAACCTACGGCAAGCTCCTGGAGCGTCTGCGCCGTGCACGTGATCGCCGCAAGCTGCACAAGCGCGGTGGTAAGCACCCCGTCTCCGTGGCGGACGCTACCGGCTCGATTCCTGTGGTTACCGAAGCAATTACCGAGATTCTGCTGCCGGATGTTCCGGTGGAAGAAGCAGCATTCGATAACAGCGAGGTCACCCTCGCCGATGAGGCAGCATCTCCCATTGAGATTCGCCACAAGAGCTTTAAGGGTGAGCGTCTGACTCCCGCAGAAGCTGTTGACCGTATGGAACTGGTCGGCCACGACTTCTACCTGTACATTGACAGCGAGACTGGCGCACCGGCTGCGGCATACCGCCGTAAGGGCTGGAGCTACGGCATTATTACTCTGGATAACGAGTAAAACCCAACGTACCTGCTGGATGCTGAGGCGTAAGGCTCTTTAGGGGTCGTACTCAGCGAGTAGGCTCAAGACCCGGGCGGTCTGGAAACACGCACTGTGAATCTCCAGGCCCCCGGGTTTTTCTGCGCTCTCGTTCTGTGCTTTCCCTTTTCTGGGCCTTCCCCGCCTCGTGTGGAGCCAGTTCTGCTGCTCTCGGTGGCACCTGTATCTTAGCCGGAGATCTCAACCGGAGGGTGAAAGATTCGAGTGTCACCAAATGTCACCTCGTGGGCGCAGAGCGTAAAAAAGAGCTCGGACGGGCGAATTAGGCGGCTCTGCCATACAATATGTAGGAAGGCCTCACCGCGCGCACTTTCGCGCGCCCTTGGTGAGGGTACCGAAACAAGCAAGGAGTAGAAGCTCAGTGGCATCTTTCTTGGAGAAAATCCTCCGAACCGGCGATAAGAGGGTTCTGCGACAGCTCGAAGCGTACACTAAGGCGGTGAACTCGCTCGAGGACAGCTTCGCGTCGATGACCGATGAGGAACTGCGAGCAGAGACCGACAAGTTCCGCGAGCGCGTCAAGGACGGCGAATCCCTCGATATTCTGCTGCCGGAGGCCTTCGCGGTAGTCCGTGAAGCGTCCAAGCGTACCCTGGGCAAGCGCCACTACGACGTCCAGCTGATGGGTGGCGCTGCACTGCACCTGGGCAATATTGCCGAAATGAAGACCGGTGAGGGTAAGACCCTCGTCGCGACCCTGCCCGCATACCTGAATGCCCTGAGCGGCAAGGGTGTGCACATTGTGACCGTGAACGACTACCTGGCTGAGTACCAGGCGAACCTCATGGGTCGCGTGTTCCGCTTCCTCGGCATGGAGTGCGGTGTGATTCTGTCCTCCATGGAGCCGGACGAGCGTCGTAAGCAGTACGCCGCGGACATCACCTACGGCACGAACAACGAGTTCGGCTTCGACTACCTGCGTGACAACATGGCGTGGACCGTGGAAGAGCAGGTTCAGCGCGGCCACAACTTCGCCATTATCGATGAGGTGGACTCCATCCTGATCGATGAGGCACGTACCCCTCTGATCATTTCCGGCCCCGCAGCCGGCGAAGCAAACCGCTGGTACGCAGAGTTCGCGCGCATTGCCGCAACCCTGCTCAAGCGCGGTGAAGACTACGAAGTAGACGAGAAGAAGCGCACCGTCGGCATCCTCGAATCCGGCATTGACAAGGTGGAAGACCACCTGGGCGTGAAGAACCTCTACGAATCCAAGAACACCCCGCTCATTGGCTTCCTGAACAACTCCATCAAGGCGAAGGAGCTGTTCACCAACAACAAGGACTACGTGGTCATTGACGGCGAGGTCCTGATTGTTGACGAGCACACCGGTCGTATTCTGCCGGGCCGCCGCTACAACGACGGCATCCACCAGGCGATTGAGGCGAAGGAAGGCGTCGAAATCAAGCCTGAGAACCAGACCATGGCGACCGTGACCCTGCAGAACTACTTCCGCATGTACGACAAGCTGTCCGGCATGACCGGTACCGCGGAAACCGAAGCGGCAGAGTTCATGAACACCTACGAGCTCGGCGTGGTGCCCATCCCCACCAACAAGGGTGTGCAGCGCATCGACAACCCCGATAAGGTGTACCGCGACGAAATCGCCAAGTTCAAGGCGGTCGTCAAGGACATTAAGGAGCGCCACGAAAAGGGCCAGCCGATCCTGGTGGGTACCGCAAGCGTGGAGAACTCCGAGTACCTTTCCCGCCAGCTGGCGAAGGCTGGCGTGCGCCACGAGGTGCTGAACGCAAAGAACAACGAGCGTGAGGCTGCTATCGTCGCGCAGGCGGGCCGTAAGGGCGCCGTCACCGTGGCAACCAACATGGCTGGTCGCGGTACCGACATCATGCTCGGCGGTAACCCCGAATTTGAGGCCGTCGAGAAGATGCGTGAGCTCGGCCTGGACCCGAACACCAACTCCGAAGAGTACGAGGCACGCTGGCCCGAGGTCCTGAAAGCCTGCGAAGACGCCGCTAAAGAAGAGCACGATGAAGTCACCAAGCTCGGTGGCCTGTACGTGCTCGGCACTGAGCGTCACGAGTCCCGCCGTATCGACAACCAGCTGCGCGGTCGTTCCGGCCGTCAGGGCGACCCGGGCGAGTCCCGCTTCTACCTGTCGCTGACCGACGAACTGATGCGCCTGTTCAACACCGGCATGGCAACCCGCCTCATGGCGGCAGCCCCCGAGGACTCCGCACTGGACTCCAAGATCGTTAGCCGCGCTATCGCTACCGCACAGGCAAACGTTGAGGGGCGTAACGCTGAGCAGCGTAAAAACGTGCTCAAGTATGACGACGTGCTCAACCGCCAGCGCGAAGCGATCTACAAGGACCGCGGCCGCATCCTGCACGGTGACGACCTGAAGGAACAGATTTCCGGCTTCGTGGACGAGGTGCTGACTACCATCATTGACGCCCGCGTCGCTGAAGGCCACGCCGAGGACTGGGACTTCGACGAGCTCTGGGACGCACTCAAGCAGGTGTACCCCATCTCCATCACCGTGGACGACCTGGCAGAGGACGCCGGTGACCGCACCAAGATTACTCGCGACCAGATCGTGAAGGAAGTTTTGGCGGACGCACACCTCATCTACGATGAGCGTGAAAAGAGCGTCGGCGAAGAGAGCATGCGCGAAATCGAACGCCGTGTCATGCTGTCCGTCATCGGTGAGCGCTGGCCCGAGCACCTGTACGAGATGGAATACCTCAAGGAAGGTATCGGTCTGCGTGCAATGGCTCAGCGTGACCCGCTGGTCGAGTACCAGCGTGAAGGCTACGACATGTACCAGTCGATGCTCGGCGCGGTTCGTGAAGAGACCGTGACCTACCTGTTCAACCTGGACCTGTCCAAGCAGCGTACTCAGGCTTCTGCCGTGCGCCTGGCTGAGCCTTCGCGCCCGAAGTTCCTGCAGTACTCTGCCCCGGATGAGGACGGCCACGAGCAGGTTCACGTGGAGCGCACCAAGGAGAAGTAACCTCGGCGTAAAAGCTGAAACGCTATAGACGTAACAGAGAGGGTGCGAATCCAGTATTGGATTCGCACCCTCTCTGCGTGTCTGTGGGTTGTTCTAAGCACGGTGAGGAAACCTAGTCTTCGTCGACCCTGCTCTGCGGCTGCTCGATCGCGGTAATCAGCCACATGCCGTGAATCAGGCGCATCTGCATGGTCACCACACGCACCCTATCCGCACAACGCAGCAGCGCAACCACCTCGTAGAGCTCATCGTGCACCTTCTGCGCTCGCACCCGCAATAGAACCGGCGGGAGAGTCAACAGCATCTCCTGGCGCACCTGGCGCGGGTTCTTCGGGAAGAACGGCAGCAGACGGTGGAAGCAATCGGCAGAAACCCACTGCGCCAGCTGCTGACGCGAACGGCGAGCCGACATAATCTCCAGGTAAGCAATCGCCACGCCCGCGCAACGACCCTCCAGCTGGCGAGCTAGTGCATCCGCCGGACGTAACGGACGGCCCTTCTTCACCACCTGCGGACGCTGCGCCGAATGCTGCTCGTAACGAGGCAGCGGAAGCAGCGAATAGACCGACGAACTGTTCCGCCTCTGCACCAGAGCCATCGTGCCCTGCCCCTGCTCGGGTAGCGGAGCCACCTGCTGCGGAATCACAGGCTGCTGAACCACAGGCTGAGCGGACGGGCGGCTCTTCGAATACGGGCTGGTGGGCTGCGCAGACTGATGCGGCGGGGTCCACGGGGCGCGGGGGAGAAGGTGGGAGAAGCTCATGACGGCTCCTTTCGGTGCAGGGGTATGTGAGGTGAGTTGAGCGAACGAAAGACAGTCGGGGTGAAGCAGAGAGGGGAGCGGAAGACGCAGGTGAGGCTAGTGAACGGGCTGCTCAGGAATCTGCAGAACCTGCCCCTCGTAGAGCAGCTCGGCGTTCTGGCCCAGCGCGTCCTTGTTCGCCTCGTAAATGTCGAGGGTGTAGTCGTAAATGGTGGAGGCGTCGGTGCCTTCGCCCAGCTGGTCTGCGGCAATCGACCAGAGTGTCTCTCCCGACTGCACCGTGTAAGAGTAGGTGCCCGCCTCAGTGCGGGGAGGAGAGAAGAACGGGCTGCGATCATGCAGGGAACCTGCCGCCTCCGTGGGGTCAGGCGCCAGGGGAATATCGGGAACCTCAGCGGAGAGCTGCAGAGGAGCGGCGGACTGATCCGGGGTGGTATCAGGCAGCGCCGCATCTGAGCTGGAGCCCGGGCTGGTATCTGCCACCGCGGCATTCGCTGAAGCTGCGGTACTCATCGAGTCTGCGGTCATGACCGCGGAGATAGTCGTCTTCGGCATGCCCTCCGTACCGGCCAGCCCGGCGCTGCTGGGCGTAACCACCGTAGCCTGCGCGGGAGCCAAAACCGCGCCCACTCCCAGCGCCGTGCCGCCGAGCGTCAGAACGATGCGGCGCATAAAGCGCGGACGGAAAATCGCCGGGACCTTCAGCTCTGCAGGGTGCGCGCTACGGCTCGAAACTCGCAGGGAATGAGCGTAGAAGAGAGCGCAGATAAAGCTGACGAACCACCATGCAGTAATGAGGACCGCTACCGCCCCCGCGCAGAGCAGCGAAGCATCTGTCAGTGGGTGCGCCGACGGGATGCGGTGCAGGTTCACACTCAACGCGCCCAGGATCGCCGCGGAAAGCAGGGGAGGGGCGATGAAGAGCAGAGCGTCCTGGTAGTTAGCCTTGGTGCTGGTTTCGTGACCTGCGTCAGTGCCGGATGCCAGAGGAACAACGGATGCAAGGGGATGCGAAGCGAAGGCTGCGGGGGTTGATCCCTGCGTGGAAAGACGGTCCACAATGACCTCCAAATGGTGTGTTTGATGTGTTTTGGTGTTGCTTCATTTATACAGGAAGTCGCGCCAAAAATGAAGCAAAAAGCATCAAAATGCATGAAAAACATGTAATTTGATGGGATTTGCTTCAAAAATTAGGCTTGAGAATCATTATCTGACCAGAAAATGCCCCAGTTCGTATCTGCACCCGTCCTCGGGTAGGGTCATAGCATGAGCATGGAAAAGTTCCTACGAGACATTGAGGCGCGCCTCGCCTCCGAACGCGCCTGGGATATGGAACAGGATGCCCGCCAAGTCGCCCGCGTCCAGTACTCCACAATTACCCTCGACGACCGTCTCCTCGCGCAGGTCGGCGGCCCCATCCGCATCTGCGCCACCGACATGCAAACCTACGAAGGCAAACTCGAAATGGTCGGCGAAGAATGGGTCAGCATCGAAGCGCGCGGCGAAAACATTATCATCCCCCTGCGCGGAATGCTCTGGTGGGAAGGTGGCATCGCGCCTGGGCGCGCTGATATTCGCCCCGAACGCTACCGCATGAAAATCCAGCTCGCCCTCCGCTCCCTCGCCATGGCACGCGAACCCGTCCGCCTCTCCCTCGAAGGGGGCACCGTCAGCTACGACGGCGTGATCGAGCGAGTCGGTGCCGACTTCCTTGAGCTGCGCCTGCTCAACGGTGGGCAGTACCCGCGCATTTACGAACGCGACCAGTACGCGCGTGCAGCCTATGGTGCGCAGGGAACCTATGGGCAGGGTGGTTATGGGCAAGCTGGTTATGGTCAGGGTGCCTCCGGCTATTCCCGTGCACCTCGCGGCGCCGGCGTACGCACCATCCCGCTGGCTCGCGTCAGCGCAGTAATCGCCCGTATTTCACGCTAAAAAGCGCAGGGTAAATAGTAGGTAGCACTATTCGTGGGAACACTCGTAAAAGGTGTCTTGACAAGCATAAACACCCGAATAAAGGCGACAATAAATACAAAAAGGTCCGCCCCTCTTCATTGAAATCTCAAAGAGAGGAGCGGACCTTTCTAAAACACTCGAGCGTTACGCCCGTGAGGTGCATGTCGAATGCTACTCAGCCTTAGCCTTCGCAGTGAGCTTGCCGGAAGCAATTGCCTCCAGAGTCTGCTCGTGGCGCTCGGTAATGTACTCTTCAAAACGAGAGCGTTCAATACGCCACTGGTTACGTCCACCAATCTGAATGGCGGGAAGTTCGCCGCTACGCACCAGAGCGCGTACCTGCGAAAGCGAAACCTGCAGCTCCTCGGCGACGTCGCTCAGAGTGAGGAAACGAGGTGCAGTCATCGAATTGTTCCTTTCCGTGAGTGAAATCCTGGGCCCCTAGCTACCGTTAGTAGCCTTTCAGATAGAGTTCGTAGTGAACATCTATTGAGTACTTTCAGTATATGTCATCACCGTAAAATTTGCCCGCAAAAAGCCTTATATGAGCTGAAAAGTTATCTAATCGCCCCTTCAAAAGGGACGAAACCCAAAAATATTTCATAAACACGACTCTTGTTGAGAGAGAATACTAAATGAAATATGCTGTTAGGGTTAGTGTCAGAACCAATCAAAGCACTATCGAACACACACCACTCGCTCATCGGTCAGTTGAACAACACCCGGAATCACCGCCGGCTTCCGCACCGAAAGGCACAACCACATCATGCGCATACGACAGAACGCGACGAAGCGTTCCACTCTCACCGAGCCCCACGCCAAGCGCCTCAAAAGGCCCACCGTCAAAGACTGGCGATTCATCCTCGGTGTACTTCTCGTGCTCGTCTCCATCGCCGGCGTGCAGCTCTACGTGCAGGCGAACAACAGCAAAACCGAGTACTACACCGCCAAAAGCGAAATCCGCCTTGGCGAGAAGATTACCGAAGACAAACTAGCTCGAGTCGAAGCGAACATCGACTCCGCCAAAGATAAGTACTTCACCCGCGCCGATGCCGCCCAGATGAACGGCAAAATCGCGATTCAGCGCATCCCCGCCGGCAACCTCATCAGCAAGGAATCCGTAGGCACCGAAACCTCCCCGGGCCGCCGCCTCGCAACCGTCAGCATTGACCGTGCCGCAGCCTCCGCACTGAAGGCGGGTGAGCGCGTGGATGTGTGGACCTCCGGCCCGCGCAACCCCGACACCAAGAGCGATAACCGCACCGAAAACGGCGCCCGCGCCATCGTCACCAATGCCGAAATCGTCGCCATCACGGTCGACGAGGGCGTGCTCGGCGCCAACGGCAAGGCAACCGTGCAGCTGTGGGTCAAGGAAGAAGCCCTCACCGACCTCGTGAAGGAAAGCAACAGCGACTCCAAGATCAGCCTCATCCCCGGCACCTACGGGGAGGGCCAGTGAACATCCCCGTCATCCTCTACGGCGATGACGGCTCGCTCCTGAACCGCATCGAATCCCAGCGCGGCCGCGTCTCCGTGGCGCGCACCGTACAGGACTTCAGTGAAGCCGTCGGCATGGCGCACACCGGCATCGCCCGCGTGTTGCTCTGCGCGCACGTGCCCGCCGAAATGAGCGCCTCCACCGTGGATGCGCTCGCCGCCTCCGAAGTGCTCCTGGCGGTTATCGCCCCGGACAACCTGCCCCTGCCCACGCAGGCGCACCGCATCCGCCCCGAAGCTGCCCTCGATGAGATTCTGGGTTCGCTCGAACAGGCGGTGGATGCGGCGCTCGCCCGTCCCTCCGTCGGTTACGGCATTCCCGCACAGACCCCGAATCAGGCTCCCGCACAGGCGGTGCATCAGCCGGAGGCCGCCTACGGTCAGGACGCCGGTTACGGCTATGATGCAGGGTACGGCTACGACAGCGGTTACAGCGGCTACGGTTACGATAACGGCGGACACAGCCCGGCTGGGTACGAGTCGGCTGGGTACGGCTACGACCCCGCCGCGGGTACTGCTGTAAACGCCGGCGCACCCTACGGCGCCGACTACGGAGGCTACGGAATCGACCCCGCAGCCCCCGCCACCCCGGCACCCGGTGCGCCTGAGCCGGCAGAAGCCTCGACCGCTCCCAGCAACGAGGAATCCGTGCTCAGCCAGGCCGCCGCCATCGTCGACTCTTTTGCGCCCGGCAGCGACTACGCCCTGCACGTGCAGAACGAGAACAACGACGGCACCCTGCCGCAGCACCCGGACATCAACCAGGATCCCGCCGCGCCTTCCCGCTACCAGCCGGGCCACCGCCTCGGCAAGATTGTGACCGTCTGGGGTACTCACGGCGCGCCCGGCCGCAGCACCATCGCCTTCAACCTCGCAGCCCTCGCGGCACAGCAGGGGCAGCAGGTCTGCCTCATCGACGCAGACACGTACGCACCCAGCCTGGATGCGCTCATGGCGCTCGAGGATACCGGCTCCGGCCTGGCGATTCTCTGCTCGGACGCCGACCGCGCCCAGCTCGACGAGAAGAAAGCGGGCGCCATCATGGAGCGCGTGCCCCTCAAGAACGGCACCTTTGACTTCTTGAGCGGCATCACCTCCTCCTCGCGTTGGCCCGAGGTTCGGGCCCGCGCCTTCGCGGAGGTGCTCGAATGGCTCAAGCACCGCTACGACCTGGTCATCTGCGATGTTGCCGCACCCATCGAGGTGGATGAGGAGCTGACTTTTGACGGCCCGGCGCCGCGCCGTAACGCCGCGACCCTCACCGCGCTCGCCTGCGCCGACCGAGTGATTGTGCTCGGTGAAGCAGATGTGATTGGCCTGCCGCGCCTGATTAACCTCGCCCGCGAGGTGCAGTCGCGCCCGGACCTGTTCGCTCCCGAAACGGATGTGCAGTACTGGCTCAACCGCAGCCGCCGCGAAGCCGCTGGATTCAACCCGGAGGCGAAGATGCGCGATAACTGGGCACGCTACCTGTCGGTGCCGCTCACCGGCGTGATTCCGTACGAGCGTAAGGTCATGGATCGTTTGCGCCGCAACGGTGAAGCGCTGCTGGAGGTAGCGCCCCGCCACGCGGTCGTGCAGTCCTTTGAAGCGATGCTCGAGGGCATGTACGCGGTGCGCCCCGGCGCTTAACATCAGTCCCGGCGGGTAAGCCCGTCAGCTACAACTAATACCCGCCAAAGGTGGGTGAAAGAGGCCCGGTTTATCGGTATTCCTCCCGGAACGAGGGAGCGCCGGTATGCCGGGTTTTCTGTGCCGTCACCCGGGGCCAAGGCAGGGTCGTGGTGCGAATGTCTCACTGTCCATCTGAGGGGTGCATCTCATCTCACGGCGTCATATATGCGAATAAAAGCGTGCTCCAAGAAATGCTCTGTAAACTATTCCACGTATTGTCGTTTGAATGGGACTCACGACGACCAAACCCGTAAAATGGTTGAATCTACCCGAACTCATGGGAAGCACACAAACATATGTCTTTTGCAGAAGGAATTATGAGCGCCTGCGACTTCGGTCCTGGCGACACTGAACGCGTTCACCTCATCATGGGTGAATGGCAGGTCATCTCTGACATCGCCCAGAGTGACCTGGTTCTATGGTTCCCCACCGACTACGTTGTTGCCGACGGCAGCTCCCCGGATGCCGTATCCGGCCCCAGCGAAACCAGTACTTTCCGTGCCTTCGCGCACGTGCGCCCCTCCAACGTCCGCACCCTCTTCCACCACGACATCATTGAGCAGGAAATGGAAGACGGAATCCGCGACGAGGCATACCGCGTCTGGATTGACCAGAACATCAGCACCTACACCGACGAAGGAAGCGGTGAAGGCGTCGGTGCCCGCCCGCGCGTACACGTAACCTTCGTGCCCATCGTGCGTAACAACCGCACCATTGCACTACTGACCAGCCACAAGATCGCCACCCCCAGCGGCTACCCCTCCATCAGTGACGAGGTCTACGAATTTGCCGCCGACACCATGCTTTCCATGGTGCACTCCGGCCTGTGGCCCGACCCCCTCGCCCAGGGAAATAACACCCAGGGCAACCCCCGCGTGATTGACGGCATTATTGTGCTTGACCCCGCCGGTCGCGTGGTCGTTGCGTCCCCGAACGCGAACTCGATGTACAACCGCATGGGGCTGAGCGGTTACCTCGAAAAGCGGAACCTCGCCGACGTCACCCGCGCCATGCTTCCTGCCGGTGAGCAGGCAGACGAAACCCTGCAGCTCGTCCTTGCCGGACGCAGCGACCTGCGCACCGAACTTGTCATTGCCCGCGCTCGCGTCACCATGCGCTCCATCCCGCTGCTGGCGCAGAGGCGTGCCCGTATTGAGCGTGAGGGTGCCGTGATTCTCTGTCGCGACGTGACCGAACTGCGCCGCCGCGAGCTGGAGCTCATGACCAAGGACGCGACCATTCGCGAGATTCACCACCGCGTGAAGAACAACCTGCAGACTGTGTCCGCTCTGCTGCGCTTGCAGTCGCGCCGCATGACCACGGACGAGGCTCGTCAGGGCCTGGAGCAGGCGATGCGCCGTGTGGCAACGATTGCGACCGTGCACGAGGCGCTCTCGCAGGGTCTGACTCAGAACGTCGACTTTGACGAGCTAATTGAGCGTCAGTTCCACCTTGCAGCTGAGTTGGCTTCGCCCGGTCAGCACGTGTCCACCAAGCTGATTGGCTCCTTCGGTTCTTTGCCGAGCCAGTTCGCTACCCCTCTGGCGCTGGTCATTAACGAGGTCGTCGCGAACGCTGTGGAGCACGGCCTGGACGGCGAGACCGGAACCGTAACCCTTGAGGGTATTCGCGGCACTAACGATGAGGGTGAGAACATCCTCACCGTCGTGATTACCGATGACGGTAAGGGCATGGGCGATAAGAAGATTGAAGAGTCCGGCCCGAACGCCTACCGCCCGGTGACCGGTAAGGAAGGCCTGGGCATGCAGATTGTGCGTACCCTGGTGGCGAGCGAGCTGAACGGCTCGATTCGCTGGGAGGCTAACGAACCGAAGGGTACCCGCGTGGTCATTACCGCGGTGCTCGTCTAAGCGCCTTCTTGCATGACATGTAGAACTGCCGCCGCTTCCAATAGGGGAGCGGCGGCAGTTTGCTGTCTAGATAGACTCTGGATATGGCAAAAGCGTGGTGCAGTGACATAAAGTCACTGCACCACGCTTTTGATGCCCTATTGAATACTCCGGAAGTTAGGATGCACGGCGGGCACGAGCTGCGCGACGCTTCATCGCACGACGCTCGTCTTCACTGGTGCCACCCCATACGCCGGAGTCCTGGCCGGTCTCGATGGCCCACTTCAGGCAGACGTCTACAACCTCGCAAGAGCGGCAGACAGTCTTGGCCTCTTCAATTTGCAACAGGGCAGGTCCGGTGTTTCCTACGGGGAAGAACAGCTCCGGATCCTTGTCCAAACAAGCTGCACGACTACGCCAATCCACGGTGGACCTCCTTCATGATTTACGGTCTCACGCGGTGGCAAGACACATCTATTTTCCTGTGCGCGTGTCAAATACATCCGCTGATGGGATGCACACCCTGGGTTAGGGTGAAAATTGACTTATCAACTTTCGCATGTTGGAGCGGATGTGACAAGTACTTTTCTCTAAAAACTTCAGTATTAAGCTGAGGCATCTATCACTTAGGTAAACCTTTGTCTAATTGAGAGGGTGAAGAATCGCATTCTGACACGCATATTCTGCGCCCTGTCTCATAGACGAGACGCGGGCGGCTGGGTGAATGGCGCCTCAGGCATAATATAAAGCGGTACCTACCCCTGAAATGCCGCACCGACGACGAGGCGGTGCACCCGAGACGAACCCGAGTCGAACCCGGGGCAGGGGAGCACCCACCCGCTAACGCACCAGCGCATCGGACCGAAAACACCCCGGTCTGCCGCCCGCACAACCCATGAGGAGCCCACCGTGCCGTCACGCCCGTTCAACGTCATCTACGCATTCGCCCTGACCGAAACCTTCGCGGCATACATTCTGATTCGCGGCATCCTCTACCCCTTTATCGTCAGCGGAATGTCCACCGCCCAGGCGATTGTGGGCGGTGTGCTCCAGGCGCTCATTGCCGCGGGCATGACCTACTTCGGTCTGCGTTTTTACCGTGGCCGCTTCGGTTCGCGCATGCCCATGATCCTGATTACCCTCTGCGCCCTGTGGGTCACCGCAAGCACCCTCATCATGAACGTGAGCGCTTACGGCCTGAACATTGGCCAGTCCATCACGATTGCGGGTGTTATCGGTGCGGCGGCTGCCTTCATCTTCGTGCTCATGCCCAGTAGCCGCCGCTATATTGAGGCGGTCACCGAGACATCGGGTGAAGAAGCAGAGAAGTATAGCCGCCGACGCCGCTAAATCCTAAATTACTAGAACCCCTAAACCGCTACCGGCACCTTCTGTGCAGATGTAGCCGCCTCCACCGCCGGTGCCAGCACCAGGGGAACCTGCGCCGCGCACACAGAGGCGCCATCCACCACCACCAGGCGACCTGCGGGCTGCTCACCCTGCGTGAACCGGTCCAGCGGTAGCGCGGTCACCGTGCACATGTCGGCATCCGCCAGGGATGCGGGTGCGAGTAGAAGCGCACGAGAGCATCCCATGAGCGCAGCCAGCAGGGGTGAGGAGGCGCGCCTCGGCCAGGGCGTGTAGGTGACCAGCATGGCGCGGAACTCGCCTCGACGCTCCAGAAGTAGCTGCTGAACGGCGGGCTGCAGGTACTGCAGATCGTCAATGAGCACGAGCGTGCGGGCGGGGTTTGTCACCGAGTCCAGGAGCGCACGGGTACGCTCCACGCTTGGAGGCCCACCCGTAGCCCCGCCATCACCCGAAGTGCCGCCAGAACCCTCAAGGACGAGGGTATCCAGCTGCGGGTTGAGCTGAGCAATGCTATCCAGCAGGGTACTTTTACCCGCCGACCGGGAACCCTGCACCGGAACTACCGCGCCAGCCGGGGCGCTCAACCACACCGGCATCTGCCGGCGGTCAAATGCGACCAACAGCTTAGCGCCCTGAGGATTGCACGCGGCGTGTGCGGCGGTCACGTACTCGGTCGAGGGCATGCGATAGTACTCGGGGAACTGCCGCAGAAGAGTGCCGGGGCGAGTATTCGACCCGTTAGAAGCGCTCGCGGCGTTACCCCGCAGAACCTGAACCAGCTCCCGGAAGCCCGCAACGCAGGGCGAAAGAATCGAAGCGCTCAGCGGCTGATCCCCAATCAACTCCTCATTAATGGCGCCCTCCACGCAGTAGTGGCTCTGCGCCGGGGTGGGGTAGTCCTTGCTCGTCGAACGCATCAAGTCAGCGTCCAGGAAGCGGCGGCTCAACAGCGTAGAATACGCCGCAGCAGCAAAACGACCGCGCGGGTTCAACGCGGAGGTGAACACCACCGAATAGCCGCGACGGCACCCCTGCGAGAGCAGATCGTAGAGCAGGTTCTCCGTATCGGGTTGACGAACCAGCGCCTCCAGCCAGCTGTCCAGACCGTCCACAATGATGAGCGGGCGGGCGGTAGCCTCGGCACCCCACAGGTTCGGGGTGCGCAGCTCCTCCAGGCAGAACCGCAGATGCGAAAGCTCCTGAGCACCCACCAGCGCCTCAAAGGCACCGGCGTAGGGTTCAAGATCGCGGTGGAGCGCACCATCAGAGGTCAGCAGAACAACCGGAGTGCCTGCGGCAAACGCTTGAGCTAGAAGCCCGTACAGCATCGGGGCTCGTTCGGCATTCTGCGCCAGCAACGCCAGAGCCTGATGCCCCGACCAGCTAATGTGGCGGCGCACGCCGTAGCGGGCAATCTCCAGTTCACCGAGCAGGTAGCCTTCGGGCGCGGCACCAGAATCGGCGGGATCGTGAGGGGCAGTAGCAGGGTCAATACCGTATGCGACCGGTTCGCTATCCTGTGCCTCCGGTGAGGGGATCGGGCAGGTTTCGGGAAGCTCCGGCGGAATTGGGCAGTACTTATCCTCAACCGCCGCGCTCTTCTGCGCACCCCTCGGAGCGTACTCGCGTTCGTAGAGCGCACGAATCTGCTGCGCCGAACGAATCAGCAGCTCATCCTCATTGCCGCCCACCTTCTGAACGGCAGAAGCGGCAGTCAGCTCACGCCAGCCGCCCTCCTCAAGACCCAGCACCTGCACCGGGCGGGCATCGCTGCTCGACGGGACCGCATCCACCAGCGGGGCACGGAACGGCAGGGAGCGACCATCCGGCAGGCGCACGTACCCGGCACCCGGATGCGCCGCCGAAATATACGCCGCAGACTCATGCTCCAGCAGGTTATAGGAATCCTGCGCGCTCGCCACACGCAGGCAAATGCTCGTGGCAATATTGGCGCGAATATCCTGCGAAATAGCACCCTGCGGACGCTGAGTCGCCAACACCAGGTGCAGACCGAGCGAACGACCAATCGTGGCGATGCGCATCAGCTCAGCCATGGCATCGGGCATGGAATCGATGAGCATGCGGAACTCATCCACCACAATCAGCAGCTCGGGGTAGCGCGGAGTGGTACCCGCCGCCTGGCAGGACGCCAGGTAGTCGCGGTATGAGTTCACGCCGAGCGCCTGCAGATCCACCTCGCGGCGGTGAATGTCGGCGCGCAAAAATTCGAGGGCACGCTCCACCGCGGACACATCAAAATTGCTCAACACGCTGAGCGCATGCGGCAGCTGAGCCAGAGGACCCAAACCCGCAGAACCCTTGAAATCCACCAGAATCAGGCCGAGGCGCTCGGGCGGGTAACGCAGGGCGGCGCTGAGCACCAGCGAACGCAGAAGCTGCGACTTACCGGCACCGGTCGTGCCGCCGAGCAGCCAGTGTGGACCGTGCTCAGACAGACCAATATTCAGCGAGCCACCCGAAGAAACACCCAGGTAGCAGCGAATATTGGAGGCGTAACGCTGAGCAGACCAGCGCTGCAGAACGGACTCCACCGTCATGTCATCGGCACGGTTCTTCTGCTGTGCGCTCTGCCGCTGAAGCGAAGAGAACAGATGAGCCGACTGGTGCACCTGCGCCTCGTTGAGCGCGCCCTGCTCCTGCTCGCATCCGGCGCGGTACAGGTTCTCAAGAGCGGCACAGAACGACTTAACACTCAGGCCGTCAGCGTGCTGGCACAGACCCTCACACGCCAGAGGGTGCACCTGATAGACACCCTCGGTGGGTTGCACGGGAGGCGCCGAATAACCGTGCGCGCGGTAGCGGATGCTTTGGCGGTGGCTACCCTCGCTCGCGCACTCAATCCAGGCGGAACTAAAAAGCGCACCGGGTGCAGGGAAGGGGATATCAGTCTCGGTACCGCCCACCACGCAGAGTGCCGGGGCGTTCATCTTCTGCTCACGCGGGGAGGAGAACGCGCGCGCCTGCGAAGACTCAGCGGTAGCACCGGAGGTTAGCGCGGTCAGCAGGGGAGCATAAGCCGCGCTCGCATGCTGCGGCATGAGAATTAGCGGCGGAACAGATGCGGAAAGCTCCGACTGCAGGCTACTCTGCAGGGTCTGCAGGTACTTCTCCTGCTGCACACCCGGCAGACAATGCACGCTCACGCCCGGCACCACAGCCAGAGTCTGCAAGAGACTATTGGTGCGCTGCTGATCAGCGCTTTCAGCACCCGCCAACAGAACATGCACCGCACCCGGATACCCCGCGACCAACTGCACCAGGTAGGCACGTAGATGCGCCTCCTCCAGCTTCAGATAGTGACCCAGAGACGGGGCAGGCAGCGGCAGGTAGTGGGGCGCGTCCTGCTTCTCCAAAGTGCCCAGCGGGAGGTTACGTCCGCGCAGGTAGGGCTGGCGGGGACCGCACCCGAGCACAATCGCCGGGTACCCAGAGGTGCTCAGACCCGAAGCGCCCGAAAGCGCTATGTCGCCCGCAGTCGCCAGGGCGAGGGCACGTTCCTTCTCCTGCGCCGCCGCCTGACGGGTCTGCTGCGAAGCGGCACGGTTCTCAGCCCGACCGCCAAAGAAATGCAGAAGCATCAGCAGTGAAGACGCCGCAGACATCAGCAGAAGGAACCACATGCCGGTCACCAGCGCAATAATCAGACCCACCACAATCGGCAGGCACACGCTCAACAGAATCTGCTTGAGCTTACGCGGCGCGGGCGGGTTCACCACCACCGGCTCAAAGGGGTTGCCCGCATCTCCCAGGGGAGCGAGCGTCTGCGCGGGCTCACAGGAGGTAGCGGCGGGCGCGCTTGCATTCTCTGCAGTGTGGTTGCTGTGACCGGTGGGGGAGATGAGCATACAGAGCGAGGAGCCGAGACGGAACGGCTCGTCCCAGCGCAGGACGCGCGGCTCAGCACTCTGTACTTTCTTACCGCCATGCACCTTCTCGCTACCCTCGCTGGCGGAGGGGGGCTTCTCAATCCAACGGATGCCGGAGCTATCGGCGTAGAAGCTGCCGTGTACCGGCTTGAGGAATGGATCCTGCAGGTGAATATGGTGCGGCTGCTCTCCTCCGCGGGGAGCTAGCGCCGCCCTGCCGAGGCTGGTTCGGCCGCGGCTGATGGGGAAGGACGCGCCCGCGTCGGGGCCGCGCAGGATGCGCAGCACGCTGACTGCGGGCGTGCTCGGGTGCTGAAATCCGCCGGGAACGGTGCCGCCGAGAATATTACGTGCGGGCATAACGCTTTCAGAGATGCCGTTTCTAGATGTGTTCTGCGGGTTCTCTAGCTCAGCGCCTTCGCGCAGGGGGAATAGCTGAAACGGGGTGTCCTTCGCGGTGCGGGACGGGCCGGTTTCAGACTGCTGTAGAGCCTGGTTGAGTGCCTGTTCCAGGGAGGAACCGTCGCCTGCGTGTGCCGGCTGAAGTTGTACCCCGTGGGGTGCCGCCTCACCGTCGAGGCGGATGACGCGGGGGTAGGGGAGCGCGTCGGTGGTGTTGTGGTGGTCGAGAAAGAAGAGAGTCATACCCCCAGGAAACATTAAAAAGTATCAAAGTTCAACAAATAGTCTATTTACAACCTAAAATGTTCGTATTTTTTGAATTTTTCGCTCCGTTTTTCAAAAACTGTGGATAACTCACCGAAATACTGCCCGGATTACCGCTCAAAATGCCCCGCACCACGCCCACTGGGCCATCTACGTTAAGCCCACTCGCGCATCCCCATTGATGTCCGTATAGAGCCCCGGCGCTCGTGGCGTTTCATGACCCCACCTCATTGATTGTTTAGCGGCGTAACAAAATTGCGATGACCAACCACAATGAATATTTACCCGTAAACAAACATTCTTTGCCCCCGGTGGAACACTAAAATCCGCAGAAAAATGAGCCCTCGAAGACCCGCTTGACCTCGGGGTTCGTGAAGAATATTCATCCAGGGAAAGAGTGCGCGAACAATAGTCCAAAAGCCACTAAAAACACGTCATAAGTATGCGTGAGGCATGATAAACGGGTATCTTAGATTATGACTATATCCATCACGGGAGGGGCTTTTTGCACCCACCCGTGCGGATTGCGGCGCGACTGAGAACACTCGGATGTGTCCAATCTGGTAGGTGAATACCGCCCTCGCAGAAGTGGCGGTGCGCCGTGATAATACAGGAGAAAACATTGACCGCTGACCTCGTAGTAGTCGGTTCGGGCCTCTTCGGCCTGACCATCGCAGAACAGGCTGCCACTGAGCTGGGCCTGAAGGTTGCCCTGCTGGACCGCCGTTCCCACATCGGTGGTAACGCATACAGCGAGAAGGAGAAGCAGACCGGTATTGAGGTGCACCGCTACGGTGCGCACCTGTTCCACACCTCCAACGAGCGTGTCTGGGAGTACGTGAACCGTTTCACCGAGTTCACCAACTACGTGCACCGCGTGTACACCCGCCACAACGGCATCGTGTACCCCATGCCGATTAACCTGGGTACCATCAACCAGTTCTTCAACGCAGCTTACTCTCCGGCAGAGGCAAAGGCGCTTATCGCTGAGCAGGCTGGCGAGCTGGCTGGTACCGACCCGCAGAACCTGAACGATAAGGGCATCTCCCTGATTGGTCGCCCCCTGTACGAGGCGTTCATCAAGCACTACACCGCTAAGCAGTGGCAGACCCCGCCGGAAGAGCTGCCCGCATCCATCATTTCCCGTCTGCCGGTTCGTTACAACTACGACAACCGCTACTTCAACGACAAGTACGAGGGTCTGCCCGTTGACGGCTACGCAGCATGGCTGGAGCGCATGGCGGCGCACCCGAACATTGAGGTGCACCTGAACACTGACTTCTTCGAGCCCGGTCACCAGTACTCTCGCGAGAACGTTCTGGGTCAGATTCCCGTGGTCTACACCGGTCCGGTTGACCGCTACTTCGACTACGCTGAGGGCGACCTGTCCTGGCGTACCATCGACCTGGAAGAAGAAGTTCTGCCGATTGAGGACTTCCAGGGTTGCTCCGTGATGAACTACCCGGATGCTGATGTTCCCTTCACCCGCATCCACGAGTTCCGTCACTTCCACCCCGAGCGTGACTACACCAAGGACGCAACCGTCATCATGCGCGAGTACTCTCGCTTCGCGAACAAGGGCGACGAGCCGTACTACCCGGTCAACACCTCCGTGGACCGTGAGAAGCTGCTGGCGTACCGCGACCTGGCTAAGGGTGAGAACAACGTGCTGTTCGGTGGCCGCCTGGGTACCTACAAGTACCTGGATATGCACATGGCTATCGGCGCTGCACTGTCCATGTTCGACAACAAGATCCGCCCGCACTTCGCTGACGGTGCGAAGATCGAGTCCGGTGGTGTTGACGCTTAACTATGGCTGATAAGACTTTGAAGAACCTGCAGCGGGTTATTTTCCCGAGTGCGGTTGAGACTGACGTTGTGCCCCTGTACGTGGACGCGAGTGTCGCGACCGGCGTTCAGCTGCCCACCCGTATTGACGGCGATGCTTCGACCTCCATTGCGGAGGCGATGAACACCTCCGGTCAGTCTCTGTCGAGCGCCAGCGCAAACCGTGATGCCGCTAATAACCTGAACAGCCGCCGTTCCATTACCGTGAGCGCGGGTCAGAGCCTGTCTTTCGGTACCTATTTCAACGCGTTCCCCGCGTCGTACTGGCGCCGTTGGACTGACCTGAAGAAGGTCACTCTGAGCGTTCAGACTCGCGGCGAGGGCATGGTCATTGTGTACAAGTCCAATGGCCGTGGCGTGATTCAGCGCGTGGATGCGAAGCTGCTCTCCGGCGAGGAGACCAACACCTTCACCCTGCCCCTGGCACCGTTCGGTGACGGTGGCTGGTACTGGTTCGACCTGGCTGGCACCACTGACCTTGAGCTGATTGAGGCGAACTGGCTGGGCGACATTGAGCCCCGCGCAGACGTGAAGGCTGGTCAGGCGACTGTGCAGATTACCACCATGAACAAGGTGGAGTACTGCATCAACAACATTCGTGCCCTGGGTGAGAGCCCCGAGATTTTCGATGCTGTGCACGAGTTCCTGATTGTGGATCAGGGCACCCAGAAGGTGCAGGATCACGAGGACTTCGAAGAGGTCGTCAAGCCCCTCTCCGGTAAGTTCCGTATTATCAACCAGGGCAACCTGGGTGGTTCCGGTGGCTTCTCGCGCGGCATGTTCGAGGCTGTCAACAACGGCTCCGATTACGTGCTGCTGCTCGATGACGACGTCATCGTGGAGCCCGAGTCGATCCTGCGTATGGTGACCTTCGCGAACTACTGCAAGGAACCCACCATCGTGGGTGCGCACATGTTCGACATGTTCGACCGCTCGGTCCTGCACGCGTTCGGTGAGGTTGTTGACCCGTGGCGTAACTTCTACGCTAAGCCGCACGAAGACATGGCGATGGGCCACAACCTGGGTCACCACAACCTGCGTAACACCCCGTGGCTGCACCGCCGCGTGGACGTGGACTACAACGGCTGGTGGATGTGCCTCATCCCGACCGCCGTCATCAAGGAAATCGGTCTGTCCCTGCCCCTGTTCCTGAAGTGGGATGACGCTGAGTACGGTCTGCGTGCTAAGGCTGCAGGCTTCGCTACCGTGTCCTTCCCCGGCGCGGGCGTGTGGCACGTTTCCTGGACCGATAAGGACGACTCCGTCGGCTGGCAGGCGTACTACCACGAGCGCAACCGCCTCATTACCGCACTGCTGCACTCGCCCTTCGATAAGGGTGGCCGCGTGCTACTGGAGTCCCTGTTCTTGGATGTCAAGCACACCCTGTCCATGCAGTACTACACCGAGGCTGGCCGCCTGATGGCGCTGGAGGATCTGCTCTCCGGTCCCGAGCACCTGCACCCCTCGCTCTCGCAGCGTCTGCTGGTGATTCGTGCGATGGCTAAGGAATACCCAGAGTCTCAGGTGAAGCCGAACGTGGATGACTTCCCGGCTATTCAGACGAAGAAGCCTCCGTTCCGTGGCCGCCGTTCCTTCGCGTCCCCCGGTTACAAGAAGCTTGCTTCCTGGACCGCGAAGACTGTTGCTCGTCAGCTGTTCAAGCCGGTGAGCGAAGAGGCGAAGGCTCACCCGCAGATTCAGTTGAACTACGGTGAGACCAACTGGTGGACCCTGTCGAAGTTCGATTCGGCTCTGGCGACTAACGCTGAGGGTACCGGCCTGTTCTGGTACCGCCGCGACCCGGAGCAGCTCAAGTCGAAGCTGGCTCAGGCTGCTAAGCTGCACGTCCAGCTGGTGACCGGCTGGGAGAAGCTACGTGAGCAGTACCGTTCGAAGGCTGCTGAGGTTGCGTCCTACGATGCGTGGGCTAAGACCTTCGCTGAGCATACGGATTCTGAGCTGACCCGATGAGCGATCTGAAGTCTGTTCCCCTGAAGGCGCCCGGTCGCGGCCGCGGCATCCTGGATGCGATGAAGAATCGCTACCTGCTTCGACTTCTGGTTGATAAGGAAATCCAGGTTCGCTACCGCGGCTCGGTGCTGGGTATTCTGTGGTCCTACATTAAGCCGGGTGTGCAGTTCCTGGTGTTCTACATTGCCATGGGTCTTTTCCTTGGTCTGGAACGCGGTATGCACAACTACGCTGTGTATCTTTTCTCGGGCATGATTGCTATTAACTTCTTCTCGGAGGGTTTTGGTAATGGTGCTCGCGCCATGGTGGTTAACAGCGCTCTGATTCGCAAGATTTATCTGCCGCGTGAGCTGTTCTCGCTGTCGACGGTGTGGGTGGCTCTGGTGCATTTTGTGCCGCAGATTGTGGTCATGCTCCTGGCATGCTTTGCGGTGGGCTGGCATCCGTCCTTGTTGGCTTTTGAGTCGATTCTGGCGGGCATGCTCATCGTGATGCTGCTGTCCTACGGTCTGGGTCTGATTTTCGGTGTGGCTAACGTGTTCTTCCGCGATTCGGAGAACATTGTGGACATGCTGCTGATGGTGGCTACCTGGTTCGCCCCGGTGCTGTACTCCTGGACCATGGTGCGTGACACTCTCTACCCGTGGGTGTTCAACGTGTTCATGATGAACCCGCTGACCGTTGCGGTGGAGCTGTTCCACTATGGCTTCTGGCATCCGACGCTCCGTCCTGAGGATTTGGCGCTTCCTGCTTCGCAGGTGGTCCCGCATCTCTTCAGCTTCTGGACTCCGATTGCCATTGGTATTTCTCTGCTGACCGTTTTGATTGGTGATTTGCTCTTCCGTAAGTTTGAGGGCAACTTCGCCCAGGAGCTCTGATTCTGTGGATATTAAGAAGCTTGAGTTCCCTCCGGTGAGCCCGGACGCTCCCGTGGTGATTCACGTGGAGAACCTGGTGAAGCGCTTCGTTTTGCGCCACACCCGTTCGATGAAGGAAGCTTTTGTTTGGCTGATTAAGGGCCGCAAGGGTGATCTTTCGGAGAAGTTCAATGCGCTCAACGGCGTGAGCCTGGATATTCGTCAGGGTGAGCGTGTGGCTCTGCTGGGTCTGAACGGCTCGGGTAAGTCTACGCTGCTGAAGATGATTTCTGGCGTGATGCGCGCTGATGAGGGTGAGGTTCTCACTCGCGGCAATATTGCGGGTCTGATTGAGGTGGGCGCTGGTTTCCACCCGGATCTGACTGGCCGCGATAACGTGTACCTCAACGGCGCTATCTTGGGTATGACCAAGGAAGAGATTGAGGCTTCCTTCGATTCGATTGTGGATTTCGCTGAGATTCACGACTTTATCGATACTGAGGTGAAGTTCTACTCTTCGGGTATGTACCTGCGCCTGGCGTTCTCGGTTGCGGTTCACACGAACCCGGATATCTTCCTGGTGGATGAGATCCTTGCGGTGGGCGATGAGCCTTTCCAGAAGAAGTGTATTGCGAAGATTCAGGAGCTGTGCTCTGCCGGTAAGACTCTTGCCGTGGTGAGCCACGACCTGGATTTGGTTTCTAAGATTTGTGACCGCGGCGTGGTGCTGGAGCACGGTAACCTGCGTTTTGACGGTCCGATTAAGGAAGCTGTGAAGGTGATTCGCGGCGGTGACTAATCGCTAGATGATTGCTTGTGATGGGGCGTGTATTCCCGATGGGGGAGTGCACGCCCCTTTGCTGTGCCCGAATGTTGTTGGTGCTGGATAGGGGTCTAGCGTTTCAGGAGGGGCGGCTGCGAGTGTTTAAGACGAAATGTTACGTGTGCACCAAGTGCAATATAGTCGCGGTCAGGGGTGGGTGGTTTGAGATGCGCGCAGGCAGCTGTTCTGTGAGTCACAGCTGACTAGGTGTTTTGAATTTTGATGCACTTTAGGTAACGATATGTGTGATTCTACGCATCAAAAATACTCAAATACTATACTCGTAAATATTAAGGGGCGTTTTATTACATTTTGATAAATTTGATGCTTTGACGCTAGGGTGATGGTGGCATTGATGTATCAATGCTTCACCGTATTCCACACAACCACACCACACACAGCATCGGATCATTTCAATGGAGAACACCGTACTGGATACCCGGGCGGAGCATCTTACTCTGCTCGAGGAGAATATCCGTGAGGCAATGCGCCACCGCAGCCTGGACCCGCATGAGGACCAGCACGCGGTGCGCGGGCTCATTGACGAGCACCTGAACGATTACGAGCAGCGGCGTACCCGCATTTCCCTGCCCGATTTGGGCGACCGTGACTCCGTGGCCCAGCGCCTGCATGACGAAATCTGCGGCTTCGGCGTGATTCAACCGTTCCTCGATGATGAGAGCGTTGAAGAAATCTGGATCAACTCTCCCGATGAAATCTTTATCGCCCGCAATGGCGAGAGCGAGCTGACTGGCCTGCACCTGAGCGCCGAGGCAATCAATAGCCTGCTGGAGCGCATGCTCAAGCCTTCGGGTCGCCGCGTGGACCTTTCCTCCCCGTTCGTTGATGCATCCCTGCCGGACGGCTCCCGACTGCACGCGGTGATTCCGGATATTACCCGCAAACATACGAGCATTAACATCCGTAAGTTCGTGGTGCGTGCCCGCCGTCTTCCCGACCTGGTGCGCATGAACTCGCTGAGCGCCGGCGCGGCGTCCCTGCTGCACGCGGCGGTGGAGAGCGGTATGAACATCCTCGTCTCGGGTGCGACCCAAGCGGGTAAAACCACGATGCTGAACTGCCTGTCCGCGTCCATTCCTCCGCGTGAGCGCGTGATTACCTGCGAAGAAATCTTTGAGCTCGCGGTTCCGCTGCGCGATGTGGTGGGTCTGCAGTGCCGCCAGCCGAACCTTGAGGGCACCGGCGCGATTGAGCTGCGCCGCCTGGTCAAGGAGGCGCTGCGTATGCGCCCGGACCGCATCCTCATTGGTGAGGTTCGTGAGGCGGAGTCCCTGGACATGCTCATTGCGCTGAACGCGGGTCTGCCGGGCATGTGCACGATTCACGCGAACTCGGCACGCGACGCGGTGACCAAGATTTGTACCCTGCCGCTGCTGGCGGGCGAGAATATTTCCTCGGCGTTCGTGGTGCCGACCGTGGCGTCCTGCTTTGACATTGTGGTGCATTGCGGTCGCGATTCGCGCGGTCAGCGTCAGGTCGAAGAAATCAGCATGCTGGGTGGCCGCGTTGAGGACGGCGTGATTGAGATGTCCCCGCTGTTTGTGCGCCGTGATGGCCGGATGGTGTGCGTGGCGTTGGAGCTGCCGAACCCGGATCGTTGGGTTCGTGCCGGTCACCGTCCCGAGCAGGTGCTGGCTGCGGCGAAGGCGGGTCAGTAATGCCTCTGTTTCTGAGCCTGATTTTGGGGTTGGGCGTCTGCCTGATTTACCTTTCCTGCTTTCCTGATAACGGCAAGCCGCCGAAGCCGAGTAACGACCCGGCGCTGGTTGTGGCGTTGCGTAAGGCGGGCATGCATTCGTTGACGCCTCGCACGTTCATGTGGGTGAGCGTTGCCAGCGGTGTGACTGCCTCGGTTCTGCTGCTGATGCTCACTCAGCTTTTGCCGCTGGGTCTGCTGGGCCTGATTGGTGGTTTTGCGGCGCCTCGCGTGATTGTGAATCATCGTGCCCGCGCGGCGGATGCCCGTATTTGGCAGTTGTGGCCGGATGCGGTGGACCACCTGCGTTCGGCGATTCGTGCGGGTTTGTCCCTGCCGGAGGCACTGATTCAGCTCTCGTACCGCGGCCCGGAAGAGCTACGTGATGCTTTCGCCCATTTCTCGCGTGATTACCGCGCGTCGGGTGAGTTCGTGCCCTCGCTGAACCGTTTGAAGGAGTACCTCTCTGACCCGGTGGCGGACACCATTATTGAGGCTTTGAAGATTGCCCGCGAGGTGGGCGGTTCTGACCTGGGTAAGCTGCTGGGTACGCTGAGTGATTTTCTGCGTGAGAATGCGCGTACCCGTTCGGAGCTTTTGGCGCGTCAGTCGTGGACTGTGAATGCGGCTCGCCTCTCCTGCGTGGCGCCGTGGTTTGTGCTGTGTCTGATGGCGACTCAGCCTGCCGCGCGCATGGTGTATAACTCGTTTGCCGGTGCGATGCTGATGATTGCCGGTGCCGCTATTTCTTTGGCGGCGTACCGTCTGATGCTGCGTATTGGTGAGTTGCCGCGTGAACGGAGGGTTTTCGGATGAACCTGCCTCTGATTTTTGGTTTGCTATTGGCAACCGGCGTGGGTCTGATTCTTTCCTCGGTGCTCAATACTCGCAGTATTTCGTTCTCTGATCGTGTGGCGTCGCAGTTGCGCGGTGAGACGTTGCGTGAGTCGCTGTTGAAGGAGCAGGAGCGCCGCGAGCCGAGCCTGCTGGAGGCGATTTCGGCGTTCTGCGCGCCGCTGCTTCGTTCGCTGTCTTCCTCGTTGAGTGGTTCGTCGCTGAGCGATAGTTCGGTGCAGGAGCGTCTGCGCCGTGCTGGTTCTTCGCAGAGCGTGAGTGCGTTTCGTGCTGAGCAGCTGCTGTGGGCGCTTGCCGGTGTGACCGTTATGAGTGCGCTGACCGTTATCGGTGTGGTGCAGGAGCGTTTCTCCATCCTGGTGGCTCTTGTGCTGGTACTGGTGAGCGGTTTGAGCGGCTTTTTGGCGCGTGACTGGTGGCTGGGTGAGGCAGTGACCAAGCGCGAGAAGCAGCTGGTTGCTGAGTTCCCGGCGCTGGCGGAGATGATGGCTCTGTCGGTGACAGCGGGCGAGTCGGCGCTAGCGGCTCTGGAGCGTATCTGTCTGACTTCGCGCGGCGAGTTGGCTCGCGAGTTTTCGGAGATTTTGGCGCAGACCCGCACCGGCGTTTCGCTGCTGAGCGCGCTGCAAGAGTTTGCGGAGCGTACTCGCGTTCCGGCGCTGAGTCGCTTCGTTGAGGGTATCGCCGTGGCGATTGAGCGCGGCACCCCACTAGCCGATGTGTTGCGTGCGCAGGCTCAGGATGTGCGCGATAACGCTAAGCGTGAGCTGATGGAAACAGCCGGTAAGAAGGAGATTGCGATGCTCGCCCCGGTGGTGTTTTTCATCCTGCCGCTGACGGTGATTTTCGCGGTATTCCCCGGCCTGTCGCTCATGCGTTTGAACTTTTAGATCTTGCGGCGGGTACACACCGTACCGGCTGCACCGCGGCGGGCTGGGCTGATTGCCCGGCGTGCCGCACCAACCACACACTACACCCTTTGAGAGAAGGAGAATACAATGTTCCGTCGTTTCCGCACCACCCTGACCGTGCTGATTGCCCTGGCTATCGCATCCGTGCTGGCTCTGCGCCTGAAGAACAAGCAGGATGACCCCGAGCGCGGCGACGTGCCCGGCTGGGTCATGATCACCATGATGAGTGCCGTGCTGGTTGCCGCTATCTTGGCGATTGCTCAGCCCGCTCTGACCAAGATGTTCAACGACGCGATTGCTCTGGTTCACCAGTAATGCGTAAGCCCCGCATCGCTTCTGAGCTGACTGCCGCTGAGCTATCCTCCGCGGAATATTCTGTGGAGGATAGCGAGCGCGGTGACGCCAGCACGGAGTTCGTCATGGTCGGTGCGCTGTTGGTGCTGCTGACCATGGCGATTCTGCAGGTTTCTTTCGCCCTGTATGCACGAACGATGTTGGTGGATGCTGCGGCGGCTGGGGCACGTTACGGTACGATGCGTGACCGCACTCCGCAGGAGGGCATGGAGCGTACCCGTCAGATGATTGAGGGGGTTCTTCCCTCCTCGTACGCTGAGAATATTTCGTACCGTCAGAGTAGTGATTCTACGGGCGTGCGCACTTTGGAGGTGACGGTGAAGTCTCCGTTGCCGGTGCTGGGCCCGTGGGGTTTTCCGGATTCTATTGAGGTGAAGGGGCATGCGATTTATGCGGAGCATCGTTCCGGTGATTAGTGGCTTTTCGCTTCGGCAGCGGGTGAAAGAACGCTTGAAGAATCGTTCTGACCAGTCTCTTTCTGACCGGCCTCTTTCTGAGCAGCACGGCTCTGAAGAGGGTAGCGCCATTGTGGAGTTCCTGGGCCTGGGCATTACCCTGCTCATCCCGGTGCTCTACGGCATTCTGACAATTTTTAGTCTGCAGTCTTCGGTGATGGCGGCTCATGCGGCGAGCGCCCAGGTGGTGCTGTATGTGCAAGAGCAGCCGCAGGATTCGTCGGTTGGCCCGGATTTGGCTCAGCGTCTGGCGGCGCACGCTGCAGCGGATTACGGGGTTGACCCGTCCGATGTGAGCGTGTCGTTGAGCTGCTCGTCGGGGGAGTGCGTCTCGGGTACGAAGGCGTACGCCACAGTGACGGTTCAGGCGCGCTTGCCGCTGCTGCCTTCGTATATGGGTGGCGGCGTGATTCCGGTGAGTTCTCATGCGACGAGTTGGGGGTCTGGTCATGCTGATTCCTAATGGTTCCCCGGCACACCTGTTTCCGACTGCTCACCTGTTCTTGGCTGTACGGGAATGGTATGCCCACGCTCGTGCCCGCGTGCAGAGCCGGGCGCTCGCCTCTGACCGCCTCGCCTCAGACCCGGAAGAGGGCAGCATTGCCCCGCTGATTGTGGGCATGCTGGCGTTGCTGCTGCTGATTGGTTCGGTGACGGTGGCGATTACCGGCGCGTATCTGCAGACTCAGCATCTGCAGGATATGGCTGATGCTCAGGCGAACTCGATTACCCGCACGATCCGCACTCCGGAGGAGGCGAGCGGTTCGGCAGCGTGGGAGTACGCGAGTGCGTACCTGGCTGAGGTTCAGCCGGGGCAGGATTTTCAGGCGTTGCGTCTGGATAACGTGTCTGTGGATTCTGACCAGAGTGTGCACGTGTACCTGTCGGCTCGTATTCGTCCGCCGCTGCTGTCGATTCTGGTGCCTGATGGTATTGAGGTGACCGCTCATGGGTCGTCGCGTTTGAAGACGAGCCAGGGCCCGTCCAACGACTAACCCGTCCAACGACTAGAGGCGCTGTGAGCCCCCCCATAGACTGCGAGGGTGCATCCGCAAGGTAGTGTAACGGCTAGCGGATGCGCCCTCGTTTTATGCTTTCTTTACGTCTCCATTGGGCGGCTTCTGCCCTCTGTCTGCATCATCCTTCTGCGCTGTGGGCTGTTGCAGGTTGTAACGGCGGGACTTTCTGGCAGTTTCGCGATAGTGTTAAAGGCTATGGCATCCTTCGATTTTTCTGCTGAGATTAAAGAGCTTCGCGCGATTTTCACCTCTATTGCTGCTGTGAGCGATATTGAGGGGATTGAGCGCGCCATTGAGGACCTGTCTGCGCAGGCTGCCGCACCCGATTTGTGGGATGACGTGGAGAACGCGCAGAAGGTGACGAGCGCACTGTCGTATAAGCAGTCGGAGCTGAATCGTCTGCGTTCGCTGTCTTCTCGCATTGATGATGTTGAGGTGATGGTGGAGCTTGCCGAAGCGGAGGATGAGGAGACTGCCGCCGAGCTGCTCGCTGATGCTGAACGCGAGTGCGGTGAGATCCGCGCCAAGCTGGAAGAGCTTGAGGTGCTGGTGCTGCTGTCTGGTGAGTACGATCAGCGTGAGGCTGTGGTGACGATCCGTTCGGGCGCCGGCGGCGTGGATGCTGCTGATTTCGCGGAGATGCTGCTGCGCATGTACCTGCGTTGGGCGGAGAAGAACGGCTACCCGACGAAGGTTCTGGACACCTCCTACGCTGAGGAGGCGGGCCTGAAGTCGGTGACCTTCGAGGTGAACGCACCGTACGCTTTTGGCCGCCTGTCGGTGGAGGCGGGTACTCACCGCCTGGTGCGTATTTCGCCGTTCGATAATCAGGGCCGCCGCCAGACCTCGTTCGCGGCGGTTGAGGTGATTCCTCTGATTGAGCAGACGGATGCTATTGAGATTCCCGAGTCTGAGATTAAAGTGGATGTGTTCCGCTCCTCGGGCCCGGGTGGTCAGTCGGTGAATACGACGGATTCGGCGGTGCGTATGACTCACTTGCCGACCGGTATTGTGGTGTCGATGCAGAATGAGAAGTCGCAGTTGCAGAACCGTGCGGCGGCTTTGCGTGTGCTGCAGTCTCGCTTGTTGCTGTTGCGTAAGGAGCAGGAGGACGCGAAGAAGAAGGAGCTTGCCGGTGACATTAAGGCAAGCTGGGGTGATCAGATGCGCTCCTATGTTCTGCATCCGTACCAGATGGTGAAGGATCTGCGTACTGGCTATGAGGAGGGTAATACCTCTAATGTTTTGGATGGCGGTTTGAACGCCTTTATTGATGCTGGTATTCGCTGGCGTGCTTCGGGGCGCGCGGCTGAAGAGAGCTAAGACGTATAAGGATTGAGTGATGGCTCAGAAAAAGAAGAAAGACGCGAAGAAGGACCCGAATAACGCGATTATTGCCCAGAATAAGAAGGCTCGCCACAACTACAACATTGTGGATACCTATGAGGCGGGTATTGTTCTGCTGGGTACTGAGGTGAAGTCTCTGCGTGATGGTGGGGCGTCCATTGTGGATGGTTTCTGCCAGGTGACCGATAACGAGATGTGGCTCGAGGGTATTCATATTGCGGAGTACGGTTACGGTACGTGGACGAACCATGCGGCTCGTCGTCGCCGTAAGCTGCTGCTACATCGTTCTGAGATTAATAAGTTGGCGCAGAAGCTGAAGGAGACCGGTTACACGGTGGTTCCGTTGAAGCTGTACTTCTCGAATGGTCGTGCGAAGGTTGAGATTGCCTTGGCGACCGGTAAGCGTGAGTACGATAAGCGTCAGGCTTTGCGTGAGCGTCAGGATGACCTGGAGGCGCGCCGCGCGATGCGTTACCGCAACCTCGGCTAAAGCTGAGGCAACGGCCGGGGTGCACGGTTGCTCTAGGAACTTGCCGGTAGGGGCGGGGCGCGGTTCCTCACGTATAATGGTTAAAAATTCGTGGCGTACCGCGAGCACCATTCATTCTTTGAGGAGACATATGTCTGAGAACCCGAACTACCAGCAGAACCCGGGCGAGTTCATTCCCGCACCGCAGCAGGCACCCGCATACAACATGCAGGGCGGCTACCCCGGCTACCAGCCGAAACCGGGCTCGGGGCTGGCTATCGCCTCCTTGGTCTGCGGTATTTTGGGTGTTCTGACCGGTATTTTTATCTTTAGTGGACTTTCTCTTGGCCTGGCGGGTATCGTGCTGGGTATTGTTGCGCTGGTGAAGGTGAAGAACGGTACCGCTTCCGGTAAGGGCATGGCGATTGGTGGCATTGTCACCGGTGCGCTGGGCATGATTGTTGCTGTTGTCGTGCTGGTTCTGGGCATGATTGGCCTTAGCATGCTCGGCGACTGCGCTGAGCAGGCCGTGCAGGATTCGAACGGCAACTACGTGTGCACCATCGAGGGTAAAACCATGACGATGAGCCCCGATGAGTACAAGGTGTACCGCCGTTAAATCGCGTTGAGTCTTTGAAGCGTTGAGGGACCGAATAGTGTTGAACTATTCGGTCCCTTGCTCTTTTTCTGCGCTGATTCTGCCCGATTGGTGGATTCTGGGGGATGATTCTGGAATCTTGGACTTCATAGATGACCCCAATGACGGCTTATTTATATAATGGAACCGAACTCAGCGCGCAACGGTGCGTTGGGCGAGTATAAATTGTTCGCTGCAACTGTGAAGGAAAGAACGACGGATGTCTGAGAATAACTACGGAAACAACCAGGGGAACGCACAGAACCCCTACGCTGCTCAGCAGCCTAATTCTTCCGCCCAGAGCTCGTACGGTCAGGATTACGGCCAGGCTCCTTCGGCACAGAACACCTACGGCCAGGATTACGGTCAGAGCGCATCCGCTCAGAACACCTACGGCCAGGCACAGCAGCAGAACGCTACTCCGCAGAACTCGACCCAGCAGAACCAGTACGGTCAGTTCGGTGCGCAGCCTTCTTCGCAGAATGCTTACGGCCAGAACGCTGCTCAGGGTACCTCTGCCCAGGGCGTTGCTGCTCAGGGCGCTTCGGCTCAGAACACCTACGGCCAGCAGCAGTACGGCTACGGTCAGGACGCTTCCTACCAGGCGCAGCCCGCTCAGCAGAACCAGTACGGTTACGGCCAGGACGCCTCCTACCAGGCGCAGCCCGCTGACTACAACTACCAGCAGAACTCTTACCAGCAGCAGCCCCAGCAGGACGCTTACGGTTACGGCCAGCCCGCGGGTTACCCGTATGCGGCTCCCGTGACGAAGAAGGCTCCCGGCATGGCGCTCGCGGCAATGATCCTCGGTATTGCAGCTGTGCTGACCGGCTTCCTCGTGTTTGGTGCCCTGCTGGGTATTGCCGCGATTATTCTGGGTGCGCTGTCCCTGAAGAAGACTAAGGAAGTTGGCGCGGGTAAGGCATTCGCACTGACCGGTATTATCACCGGTGCGGTGTCCGTCCTGATTTCGATTTGCATGCTTTTCGTATACATTTCTTTCTTCCAGACCGCTGAGAAATGCCTTGAGGTTGGTACCGAGGACGGTCACGGTAACGTGGTCTGCCAGATTGGTGACAACCCGAACAACCGTATGACTGTTCCGGCTCACCGCTAAGGCTTGACCACCTAATTTTGACTGCCTAATTTTGGCTACCCGGTGCGGTACGCGAACGGGGTGAGGCTCCCAGATAATCTGGGGCGCCTCACCCCGTTTGCTGTGCCCCGTGATCTTCTGCACCGATTTTCTGCGCCCGCCGTTGATTCGGGTGTGTGCGGGGTGGGGGACTTGCACGCCGTTAAACATCTTAGATATACTGAATCTCTACCGTGTTTGAATGGCACCGCGGCGTCAAGGTATGTCGAGGAAAACTTTCAGAAGACGGTGGGCTTTTTGATAAAAGCATAGGGGGATGATCGGTTTCGACGATGTGAGTTGAGATGGGTGAAGCGTGCCGAGGATGCAGGGTTATCTCGTTAACGCCCTCTGCAAAAAATTAAGTGCAGAATCTAAGCGCACTGACTTCGCACTCGCTGCCTAAGCGCGAGTTGCCGTCTGTCGGCCTGAGCATGCCTTTGGCTCAGTTACCGGCATCGACTTAAAAGGCCACTGCTGCTAGCCCTTGTTGCGGGGGTTAGCGGGACTTTTACGTGACTAGGTTCGTCGGTATATGTGTTTATGCAAGTACCGGAGCCGAAAAGTAGCGTTCGCATAAACTGCGCACGGAGAAGCCCCGTTGACGCCACATCGGACCGGGGTTCGATTCCCCGCATCTCCACGATCTCCCAACCGCCCGCTATCCCGTATGGGGTGCGGCGGTGATTATCGGTTCCAATCCAGAGGAAGAACCGTGGTAGGTTTCTACCACCCGGCAGGACGCCCCACGGCGTCACCTGCCGGGTATTTTTATGCCCAATTGTCGGTCTGTATTGTCGGTCTGTTCTGGGGTGTACCGGCGTCGAAAGGTTTAGATGGACAACATCTTCATCCGCACCGACACTGCTGGGAACATCAAACCCGACAAAGAAAAATCCACCGAGAAGATCGACGGCATGGTGGCCACCATCATGGGCCTCGACCGCGCGATTAGATGCGGCAGCGGACCCGCCACTGAGAGCGTGTATGACAGAAGAAGCACTTTTTCATGTAATGTAAATTTACGTGTTACATCTGGCGAGACTCTCTGATAGACTACTGAGTAGTAACGTAAGATAAGTCACTATGTGACGTGGGAATGCATTCATCGTGTGTGGTTCTTGGTGCGTTGGGTATTCCTGAAACTGCTTTCGCGTATGGGACTTGGACTGCAATCACAACCGCAATTTCTGCTTGGAATTGGGGGTTAGCTGCTTCCACGATTGCAAGAGCTTTAGGGCCAGCATTCGTTGGTGGTTTTGGAAAAGCCTTTGGAGGTCCGGCACTAATTGCCTTTGCGCTAGCTATTGCAGCAGTGTCCTGCACTCTTTAATTTGGGAGAGGTCCAATGCGTACGAAGAATATATTTACACTAGGATTTTTTCTCACTATTGTTCCGGTGTTCTGGGTGATTATCTCATTTGCCAGAGACAGGGAGTTCTTTAATCCAGTATCAATTCTAAGTGCAATTTTAGGAGGTCTTTTGGTCACTTTTGCAGCCAGAAGGACGCTTGAGAGTGATTCAAAGTTCCCTAAGGGACCCCCTAAAGGACCTAGTGTGTAAAACATCGCTTAGAAGTTTCTAAGTGGTCAACGAGATGTGGTAGCAGTTTTAAAACTGCTGCCACATCTTGCTGTATATAAAGGTAATATATGAGTCTTTTATCTTGGTTTGGTCTTAAAACACCTGCTCCATCAGCACCACAGAACACCTGGTCTTTGACGAACACCGCGTTCCCCGCATCTCCACGATCTCCCAGCCGTCCGCTATCCCGTATGGGGTGCGGCGGTGATTATCGGTTCCAATCCAGAGGAAGAACCGTGGTAGGTTTCTACCACCCGGCAGGACGCCCCACGGCGTCACCTGCCGGGTATTTTTATGCCCAATTGTCGGTCTGTATTGTCGGTCTGTATTGTCGGTCTGTTCTGGGGTGTACCGGCGTGCTCGAGGGTGCTCAGGTGACCGCATTGTAATGAGAACGCCATCAGAGAAGGCGAAAACGCACCCTATGGCGTAGTATCGAAGGGTAGATATCGTTGTTCGGCGTTGATTGTTCATTCAAGCTCACCGGCAACATTCGAGAGCAACCACAGAGCCACCAAACGAGCCACAGAATAGCCGGTCATAGGGACGCCACCGCTACGACGCGGTAGCTACACAGCCGCTATGACGACCACTCAAGGACACACCATGGAAAACCAGATTCCCGCCCCCTCCTTCCCGGAGCAGAACAACGCAAACTCCCCGCAGCCGGTACCTGTAGGCGTCGCATCCGGTGCTCCCCTCGGCGCAGCACCCGCACCCGCCCTGGGCGTGGCACCCGCTAACGTGCGCGACCGCGATGACAGCTACCAGCGCATCCCGGACATCTACCGGGTACCGGCCGAGCACCGCCGCCCCTACGGCGAGACCACCGGCGACTTCCGCGGCCCCGGCTACTTCTACTCCATCGGCGCGTTCGGTGCCTCCCTGGGTGCCCTGGCGCTGACCCTCTACGCGTGGGTTCAGGTCGCGGCACTCCACGCTGAGGCAAGGACCAGGTCCGGCGATTACAGCTCCTCTGCTTATAGCTCCAGCCTGAGCCTGAGCCCCAACATCATGGTGATTGCTCTGCTGCTCGTGGGCCTAATCCCGGTAGGCGTGTCTATCTGGCTTGCCATCTACTCGGCAAAGGTGAACGCCGGTCACACCACCAAGTACACCTCGAAGATGACGACCTTCAACATTCTGGCGTACATCATCTCGGGTCTGAGCCTGCTGGGTCTGCTCGGCACCCTCACGATGCTGTCCTAAACAGGCACCGCTTGCTCTCATCGCGATAATAGCGACTGTCTC
>OJLC01000015.1_pt1 | contig 99270 bp, 95 predicted proteins | sample 1596841 | NCBI WGS metagenome assembly OJLC01 (sample SAMEA3904705, study PRJEB24821) | metagenome | biome: Builtin; feature: hospital; material: surface | place: USA | collected 2013-09-25 | reverse complement strand
TATTACGCAGGTAAATAAAGTAAAAGTCTCGAGAAAACTCGAGACTTTTTTTGCTTAAGAATTTTGAATGAAAAAATTTTCTTAAAAATTATAAATACTTGACAATATATCTATATATGATACAATCAAAATAATAAGGTTCGCCTTAGAAATAAAATGAAAAATTAAAGAGGAGATAAAACAATGAAAAAAGTTTTATTAACAAGTGCATTAGCATTGTCAGCAATCGCTAGCGTTTCTTATGCAGCTACTGAAGTTCCTTCTATCCCAGGAGTAACTGCTTCAACTGCTGGGACAGTTACAAAGGCAAATGCTGCTAATAACCATAACAACCGTTTTGGTTTCGCAGTTTCTCCATTAAACAAGAGAGCTTTCAGTTTTGCAGGTGCTAAGACTTATCCAGCTAAGCCAGTTGCAGGTACTGACGGTAAACCTTTGGATGATTCAACTCGTGAGTTTGGACACAACACTCGTTTTGGTGCAGGATTTAACGCTGCTAAATCAGCTACTCCAGCTCCAGCTAAACCAGCTACTCCAGCTCCAGCTAAACCAGCTACTCCAGCTCCAGCTAAGCCAGCTACTCCAGCTCCAGAAATTGTTACAGAAGCAGGTGCTGCAAATAACCCCAACAACCGTTTTGGTTATGCTGTTTCAAAACAATATGACAAAGCTTACAGTGTATCAGGTGCTGAAACCTATCCAGCTAAACCAGTTGCAGGTACTGACGGAAAACCTTTGAATGATGCAACTCGTGAGTTTGGTAACAACACTCGCTTTGGTGCAGGATTCAATAAATAATCTTAGTAATTTACCTATTCTAGTTAATTTTTAACAAGTTAATTATAGGAGAAAATCATATTTGATTTTCTCCTTTTTCTTTTTCCAGAAATAAAATTTATATATTTATCTTTCTGTGTATACTTTAGCGTTATTATTTTTTTATGTACTTTAAATTACTTTACTTTCATATTTTTATCTGGAAAGAGAAATCCAATTCCCACGCAAGCCAACACTCCAGCACCGATTACCAACCCACTTGAAAGTGGCAAAATATCAAGAATAGCATTTGCAATGATAAAAGCAATGATCAGGCACATGAGACTAGCCTTGTAATCTTTTTTCACTAGATTTTCAAGTGTAAAGAATAGAAATAGACCTACTGGAAAGAGGGCCCAGATGTTGACATCCAAACTTGGCCATCCAACAAAACCAAAATACAAGACCGCTACTGCAATAACTAAAAATCCGATCCCTAATACTTTTTTCATAATTCTACCTCATTTTCTATTTTGTTAGGAAGCTTTATCTCCCTTTGACAGTTAATACTATAACAGAAATAAAAAACCTAAACAATAGGTTTTGTCTATGTGGTAGTCATGATAGACTATGTGGTCAAAATCTTATTAAAAGAAAAAAAGAAGTCCGAGAGGACTTCTTTCACACTGCCGATTGCAGGGATCGAACCTGTGACCTACGCGTTACGAGTGCGTTGCTCTACCAACTGAGCTAAATCGGCGATTACTCTTATAGTATAGCACTATAAGGAAGGATGTCAAGGAATTTTATCTCCATTAAAAAAAGCCTGTCCTAAGACGAGACTTTGAGTTTCTTCCTTTTACGAACCCGCACTTTCGTAGGCATCCAAGCCCCTGTCCCATAGTTTCAAAGAAATGACAAAGAAGACAAGGGAAATCAGAATCAAACCACCGATATTAAAGAGTCCATCCTTGTCCTGCAAGAAATAGCTGGCAGGATAGTAGGCCGTAAAGGCGAAAGGTACAATAAAGCTAATTAACCAACGAAGGAGCGAATTGTAAATAGAAATAGGATACTTGGCAAAATCATTAAACATATAGAAAATGTAAATCATGGCACCTGACTGCTTGGTCCAAAAAGCGATGCTGGCTGTAGCAATTTTCAAGGAAGTATAAATCAAGGTCGCAAATGGAATACAAACTAGAAAAATCAGGAATTTTGGAAGAGTCCAAGCAATGCTAGTCGCCGTTGTCGCTAGTAAAATTCCACCGACCAAAAGTTCACCCAAGGCATCAATCTGAAAGGTCTCAACAAGAATGTGAAAGAGAGGATTGATAGGACGAGTCAGATACTTGTCAAACTCCCCTTTTCGAACTAGTCGTTGACCTAAAGCCCAGAGATTGTCAAAAAAGAGATGATCTAATCCCTTTGGAATTGAGGAAAATCCATAGATAAAGGCAATCTCTTGAAAGGTCCAACCTTCTAGCGAGGGGATGTGTTGAAAGATGACATTGAGAAACAAGAGGTTCAGGCCTTGAGTCAGAAAGACTCCCAACACACCAACCACAAAATCTACCTTGTATTCCATGATTTGCTTGATGTACTGTCTGATAAAAATCAGATGCATACGTTGATATTTTTTCATCCTAACCTCCCTGAATGGTGATAAATGACTGGACTCGTTTCCAAATCAATTGAGACAAGCCCACCATCACTATAAGCCAGAAAAGCTGAAGCAAAAGTGCTTGAAGAATCTGACTGGTATCGTATTTCCCAACAATGATCATGACTGGAGTGTAAATTAAGGATGAAAATGGCAAGAAGGAGAGAATATCTGAAATGACCTTTGGAAAAAAAGCCAAAGGAATCAAACTTCCTGACATAAAGGATACTAGTGAAGCCTTAAATACTTGAGAACCCCATAAATTTTTAAACACAAATGCTGAAAAACCAAAACAGATATTAAAGAAAAAGTTAATCAGATAAGCCAGCGTTAAGCTAAAGAGATAAAGAATCGTTAATCCCAGTACTTCTACAATACCTTGCCCAGATAAGATTTTCATCAAAACAATGACACTTAAAAATGGCAGTCCAACAGAGATAAAAATCAACCACTTGGAACCAAGCTCGGTGAAAAGATAAGAGGCCGCAAAATGGACTGGTCTTAATAAGCGCATGATAATAGAGCCATCTTTTACCTCATCACCGATCATAAAGGAGCTATCTGACTCAGTTAATAAATTAGTCACAAAACTCATGATGATATAGAGGGTGATATCCGCCATACTGAAGCCCTGAATCAAAGGCTCTTGCGAGGAATCAAAGACAGCCTTCCAGAGATAAAATTCCACAAAAGCCCCCATGACATCGCCAATCCGATAAAGAAGAAAGTTTACTCGATAGGTAATCAACTCCTGAATCCCCGCATTGATAAAGGGTTTATAACGTCTCCACAATTTGACCATCTTAGAGCTCCTTTCGATAGAAGCGACGGATAATATCTTCAATATCCGTATCTACCATCTTCAAATCACGGACTTCAAAATCAGATAAGGTTTGCTTGATAATATCAGCTGATTGGTAGCGGGAACTATCAAATTCAATAGTCAGGTTATTTCCTTGTCTATCAATGGATATATCAGGTAAGCCTTCATAATGAGAGACGAGATGACTTTGACCTGGCGTCAGGTCAAAGGAGAGAGTCTTCATCTTGCCAAAGGTCTCCTTGAGCTGGCTCACCGTCCCATCAAAAATCTCCTGCCCCTTGTCAATCATAAAAATCCGATCACAGAGTTGCTCAATATCGCTCAAGTCGTGAGTGGTCAAGAGAATAGTTGTCTCTTCCTCCTGATTAATCTGGGTAATGGCCCGACGAATGTTGTCCTTGACCGACACATCCAAACCAATAGTCGGTTCATCTAAAAAGAGAACTTTGGGATTGTGAAGCAAGGAAGCCGCAATATCCGCCCGCATCCGTTGACCTAGTGAAAGAGTCCGCACAGGATCCTTGATAAATTCCTTCAAATCCAAAACTTCATTCAAAAAGTCCATGCGCTTATGGAAAAGCGAGTCCGGTACATCATAGATCTCTTTCAAAACCGTGTAGGTCTCTTGCAGAGCCAAATCCCACCATAACTGGGTGCGTTGTCCGAAAACGACTCCAATATCCTTGACATAATCTTGGCGATTATCCTGGGGAATCTTGCCGTTAATCCGACAAAAACCAGATGTCGGTTTCAAAATCCCTGTCAGCATTTTTATGGTTGTCGACTTCCCAGCACCATTAGCTCCGATAAAGCCAAGAATCTGCCCCTTGGGTACTTCAAAAGTCAAATCCTTGACCGCTTCAAAGGTCTGCTTTTCAGGATGAATAAAGGAGCGCAAAGCCCCCTTTAATCCAGGTTCCTTTACTGTCTTCACAAAATTTTTCTGAAGATGTTCCACTTCTATCATTGCCATATATCTCTCCCTTTAGAAAATAACCATTAATTCATACTACTTAATGGTTAAATTTCATTTCTTGAATCCTAAAACGGGCTCCTCTATATAATTTATACACAAAGGTCTTAATTACATTCTATTATAATGTAATTGATAAGGGGAAACAAGTGTTTTTCTAGTAAAAAGTAAATAGTTTTGATACTTGAAAAAAACAAAAAGCCTGCCTTAAAAGACAGACTGGATGTTTATAAAAGACATTATTTTATCATTATTCTGGTACTAAGCTTTCAGTATTTAATCATGTTCATCAATCTGAAAAATTTTCTAGTCCCTCAATTATTCTCTAAAAATTCTTCAATGTGAGAAACAACATCATTGCTTTGATAATGATAAAGGTCGTGAGGCGCATCTATATAGACGACTTTCACATTAGACTGGTCACTAGAAAATCTCTCTGCATAATGCTGCCATTCTGATTGGCTAAAAGTCGTGCCTTCACCATTAGAAACCATGAGTAAGGTAGGAATTTTAGGATTGATGCAAGACGGAACCTTCTTGGCATTTTCCTTTACCAAACGGGATTCATGAAGCATGGCTTGTGACATCAACTGTTTATATGCTAGTAATTTATATTGTTGTCGTTCACTTTCAGTCAGCGTTGGGTTTTTGATGTAAAAAGACTCAGGGAAATAGCGTAGCAAGCCAATTTTGCTGCTCCAGTAGGCTACAGAAAGCATGGCTTGATTATCCTTTAAATCCTCATAACTTGACGGCAATGCCCAATCCAGTCCAACCAAAGCTTTCACTTCATCAGGATACTGCTCCTGCCAAGCCAGACTCTCAAGACTAGCCATAGAATGAGACAGAATGATAAAAGGACCTGTTACATTTGCTTGTGAAAGTGCTTGACGAGTTTCAGACAAAACTTCCATCACATCTCTTGATTGATTGCTATCATCACTATAACCATAGCCAGCACGTTCCACAATGACTACCTTGTATTTTTTTGATAAGGAATCTGACACATCCTTAAAATCCAAGATTGGAGAAGCAATCCCAGCACCTGAGAGAATTACTATAGTTTCAAGACCATCCCCTTCAACGTAAACATTCATTTGGTGCCCATTGACAAGAACTTGTTGTCCCACAGGTGTTAGCGAGGCTTGTTCCTTTTCTAAACTGATACGGTGAAAGATGAATGTTGCCCCTAAAAACAAAAGAATGAAACTAAGAAAGCCAAGACTCCATTTTTTCAGTTTTTTCATAGCATTATTGTACAAAAATTAGACTCTTTTAGCAACTTAAGTTAAAGAATTTTCCAGTATAATCTGTATATATCCAGAAACAAAAAACCCACCTTCACAGGCGGGTTTCATTTTGTATGGTTCAGCTAGATTAAGCTTTACCTTCTGAACCGAATACGTCGATACGTTCTTCAACTGATGCTTGGATAGCTTTTACACCGTCAGCCAAGAATTTACGTGGGTCGAAGAGTTTTTTCTTGTCGTATTCTGCTTCGTTTGCTTCGTAGTCACGAGCAAATTTACGAGTTGCGTTAGCGAATGCGATTTGGCATTCAGTGTTAACGTTAACTTTAGCAACACCAAGTTTGATAGCTGCTTGGATTTGGTCATCAGGAATACCTGATCCACCGTGCAATACGATTGGGAATCCTGGTACAGCTTCAGTCAATTTTTGCAAGTGGTCAAGGTGAAGACCTTTCCAGTTTGCAGGGTAAGGACCGTGGATGTTACCGATACCAGCTGCCAAGAAGTCGATACCAGTTGCAACCATTGCTTTAGCGTCTTCGATTGGAGCCAATTCGCCATCACCGATGATTCCGTCTTCTTCACCACCGATAGTTCCAACTTCAGCTTCTACTGATACACCATTTGCGTGAGCAAATTCTACAACTTTACGAGCTTTTTCAAGGTTTTCTTCAACTGGAAGGTGTGAACCGTCAAACATTACTGAAGTATAACCAACTTGAATACACTCAAGTGCATCTTCGTAGTGACCGTGGTCAAGGTGGATAGCTACTGGTACAGTGATACCCATTGATTCTACAAGGTTAGCGATCAAGTTGCGAGCAACTTTGTAACCACCCATGTATTTAGCAGCACCCATTGAAGTTTGGATCAAAACTGGAGCTTTTTTAGCTTCTGCTGCGCGCAAGATAGCTTGAGTCCACTCAAGGTTGTTTGTGTTAAATCCACCAACTGCATAACCGTTGTCACGAGCTGCTTGGACAAATTTTTCTGCTGAAACGATTGCCATTTTATCAGGCCTCCTGTATATTTTTATGGGATATCCCATTTACATTGTTCATTTTATCACTTTTTGATAAAAAAATCTAGTTTTTCCCATACTTTAGATTGAATTTCTTCCAATCAAATTGATGTAAACCCTTTCTTAATCACTTTCCGGATTGACCTGTGGTAGCTTCATGAAAAATACTAAGTGATTCTCATCTCTTTCAAAATAATAGTCAATTTCTTCGTTCTCTAATAAACTCTTGACCACAAATAGTCCCAAACCAGCTCCCTTACTTTGGCGACTAGAAGTTGTAAAGGATTGTTCAAACTTATCTTGCTCTTCTGTTGTACAGGTATTTTCAATAAAAAACCAGTCATCTTCTGTCCCAATTTTTAGATAGCCACCTTGGATAGAATGCTTCACCGCATTACTGATAAGATTTGAAAGAATCAGCTTGAGTACCGAAGGATTTAGATAAACCTTCTGGTTAGTCAACTGATTCTCAATAGAGATTTCTCTCTCCTTGGCTAACAAGTCATAGTCCTTCAATAGAAGATTAGTCATCTCAAGAAGGTTGATTTCCTCCTTTTTATCTCGTAATTCCTGAACGGAAGAAAGGGATAAGATCTGCTGCACGTGGTGGCTTAAATCATCCACGATACCCAAAGAAACTCCCAGGTAATAGTCACGGTCTTTGTAGCGCCCAATGTTTGCTTGCATATTTTCCAGAAGAATCTTCAGACTAGCAAGAGGTGTCTTGAGCTCATGGGAAGCTCCTCGCAAAAACTCAACCTTCATTTTTTCTAGCTGGAGAATAGCTTCATTCTTCTCATGCAAATCTGCAATCACAGTCAAGAGATGCTGATAGAGACTATTGATTTGCTCCTTGAGATCACCAATCTCATCCTTGGAATCCACGCGCAAACGTACTTGAGCATCCAAGTCCATCATCCGTCGAGTCACTCGTTTGATTTCCAATATCGGAGCTACGATAGTTCTGGCATAGATATAAGCAATCAGGAGTGAAATTAGAAAGGAAGCTAACAGAGTATAGGGTAGGAATTGCAGGCTGATATCTTCTGCTTCTTTCTGCAAATCCATAGAAGCAATAAACTGTATGGTCAAGGTCTGACCATCCTTAGATTGGACCTCTCTTTCCTCAATGACCAAGGAGGCCGTCTGTCGATCTCTATCAATTGGAAGATTGTCCTTGACTTCTAACTTATCCTGAGTCATTTCACCCTTGATGGTTCCCTTTATATCGCTACTTTGAGAATAAAGTTCAAGTACTTCCTGGATAGTTTGACTGTCTTTTCCTTGGAGGGTTTGAGCAATTTCTGTTGCCTTCTGTCCGATACTTTCCTGACGGTGACTGAGATAGGTAGTAGGAAAGAGGAAATAAATGGCCAAATGCAAACAAATGACTAAGGTAGAAAATACCGAGAAGGTATAAATAAAAATCTTTTTAAATAAACTCAGTCTTTTCATTTTCTCTCCAATTTATAGCCGACATTCCGCACGGTAAGAATACAGTCTAAGTCTAGTTTTTTCCGTAGTTCCTTGATATAGACATCGATCACTCGGTCAAAAGGAACTTCATCTGTCAACTTCCATACAGCATCGATGATTTGCGCTCGAGTTAATGCTTTACCTTCATTTTTGACCAGATAATCTAAGATTTCCAGTTCTTTTGCATTCACAGGAACATCTTTCCCCGCTACACTAGCTCTATAACTGTCAAAATCAACCTTGGTATCCTTATAGGAAAAGGTTCGACCAGTATCATAATAACGCTTGAAAATAGCATCTACTCGTACCTTTAACAAAGATAGGGAAAAAGGCTTTTCTAGATATCCATCTGCTAGTGAGGCAAAGGCACTCATTTTATACTCTTCGTCCTGAAAGGCTGTCAACATCAAGACTGGAACTTGACTGGTCTTACGGATTTCTGACAAAACCTCTAAACCATTGAGTTTAGGCATTTGAATATCTAAGAGAACCAGAGCAACTTGATGGTTCGAAAACTGCTCTAAAGCTTCTTGACCATCTGCAGCCTGAAGCGTTTCATAGCCACAATCCGACAAGTAATCACTAATTCCCTCACGAATCATGTCTTCATCTTCTACAATTAGAATTTTCATATAAATCCTTTTCTATCAAAAATGCTACCTATATTATATCTCATTTGAGTGAGAATAGGTAGCAGGTTTTTTATTCACTATCTATCAAAAGTTCTTTTGGTTGTTTAAAGAGGAGATTGCTGGAAGCAAGTGCCATAACAAGTACTACTAGAACCAATCCAAGAACAAAAACGATAGCAAAATCTGATGGTTGAATGGAAATATCAAGACTAGAAAGTGTTTTACTAAAGCCGTCCACTTCTGCTCCACCACCGAGATTGGAAGCTTGTGCAGCCTTACTTGCCTGCTTGGCCACATCTGATGTGACATTGGCAAGTATTGTATTTCCAATAGCACGAGCTGTATAGTTGGCTAGGAAGTAGGCTGAAATGAGAGCTGGAATAGCAATCATAACTGCTTCTGTGATAAATTGTCCTAGAATACTTGCTTGTTTTAGACCAATTGAAAGGAGAATGCCAACCTCTTTACGACGGGCGTTAATCCATAGCGTGAGTAAGAGGGCAAGCAGGAGAACTGAGAAGCCCAAGCTACCCCAGAAGAGAAGATTGGCCATCTTGTACATGCCTGAGATGGATTGTTCAAGGGCAGGATAGTTAGATGAACTCTTAATCAAGCTATACATCTTCCAGTTGATACCGTTGATAGACCCTAATTCTTGCATGACACTATCTAGGTTCTTATCTCCAGCTACAAAGAAGGTAGCATCTCCATAGATAGCTGTATCTTCTGTATATCCATAGAGTTGGGCAGCTGTGTGAATATCTGTGATAGCTGTATTCTCATAAAGTTCTTGTGAGTAGGTCACAGCAGATTTGTTATGTCCATCAAAGAGTCCTTTGATCGTTACTTCTACTGTTTCCTTGGCTCCTTTTTCATTATCGGCATCGTAGATATTGGAGTCTAGTTTGACCTTGTCGCCAACTTTCCAGCCATGTTTAGCAGCCAAGTCTTTATGCATGAGAATTTGGTATTTGTCATCGTTTGTTAAATGCTCACCTTCGACAAGTTTGTAAGAGCCTGATACAAACTTATCTTCTTTAGAAGAGTCATTAACACCTGTTATCATCAAGCTACTTCCAAAACGTTGAGCTCGATCTGGCGTTAGATTTTTCTTGGTTTCAGGTGTCTCAATCAATTCGTAGCCTGTTAAATCACCGATAGCATTGATCCGTTTGATGTAAGATTCGATGGCCTTATTCTCAGTAATTTTTTTGATATCCTCACCCTTGATATTCCCTGCACCACGTGGAGTTCCTTGATTGACCCTGCGGTTGATTTGCATAGAAAAACTATTGGTGATATTTTTAAAGGTTTCTTGAGAAGCCTTGGCTGTCGCACCCTTGATAGACAAGCCGACCAAACTCAAACTAGCCATCAAGAGAATGATGAGAAAGATCACAAGCGACTTAAAGAATTTTCTTGTGACATAGGCAAATGCGTTGTGTAACATAAGATTCCTTTCTAGATTTACTTCACTTATATATATTTAAAAGATTTAGTTACTGTTTGTTCTTGTTTCAGTCAGCTTTTTATCCTTCAATTCCAGTGTAATATCTGACGCCTGTGCTACTTCCTTACTGTGGGTCACAACGATCACACACTTGCCTGTTTTCTCAGCAAGAAATTTGAGGAGTTCGATGATATCCCCAGCTGTCTTAGGATCTAGGTTTCCGGTTGGTTCATCCGCTAAAATCACGGGTGCTTCAGATACAAGGCTACGAGCAATGGCAACACGTTGTTGCTGCCCACCTGATAATTGAAGAACATTTCGCTTGATCTGACTTTCATCTAAACCAAGTTCAAGAAGCGTATCCTTGCTAGCCTTCTTATTAACCAAGCGGATATTTTCCAATGGAGAAAGATAATCAATCAAGTTATAGTTTTGGAAAACTAGTGAGATATGGTGCATACGGTGATAAGAATAACCTTGTTCACGAATGTCCTTACCTTCGAATAAGATTGCTCCTTCGACTGGGCTATCAAGTCCTGCCAATAGGGACAAGAGCGTAGATTTCCCTGCCCCTGATTCTCCAATGATACTATAGAATTTTCCAGGTTCAAAATCGTAATTGATTTTATACAAGACTGCTTCTGCAGTATTTTTATAACGATAAGTAAGATCTTGTAATTGTAGTAAAGTCATGATTTCTCCTTTATTAACTAATAGATGATAATATTTCTTTTGGTGATTTTCTAAATAAAAAGATAAAACAAAGTGCAACTGACAAGCAGCTAATCACAAGGAGAAAGACATAAGATTCTCCAAATGAAAGAAGACTGGTTGAAAGATTAGTCGCTTTTGCTAGCGTATCTTGTAGTGCAGCTTGGTCACCGCTTGCTAGTACAGTCTTCAAGAGATAGGAAGTAATAGCATTCCCAGCCACAAATGCTGGCAGAATAGCTGCCAATGAAACTATGATGACTTCCAGGCAGAATTGGCTAAAGATTGCTCCTTTTCCCTTCCCTAGTGCCAATAAAATACCAACCTCGTAGACTCGCTCTCGTAACCAAAGTGACAAGACCAATATCAGCGCCCCTACACCAGCAATCATAATGCCATAGAGGAAAATCTGTAAGAAGGTTTGGAAGGTCGAAACTGAATCCTTGATTTGTTCAAAGGCCTTATTTTCCTTTTCAACTTGGAACCCTTGGTTTTCCAGGGATAACTTTTCAACCTCTTGAATGATACCATCCATATCTTTTGGATTTTCAAGATAGAAACGGGCTGCAGTAACTTGAGCTTCCTTGTTGCCAAGTAAATTTTGGCTACTTTCGTAGTCTGTATAGACCGTATTTTCACTAAAGTCTGATGATAGACCTGTAAATTTCTCTTGCTTCTGACCTGAGAAAACACCTACGATTTCATAATCTAGTGTTTGTCCACTATTTTCTTCTACTTGAGCAGGGTTTAAGCTAATCTTCTCTCCTACTTTTAGATTGTTTTTCTTGGCTAAATCTTCGTGGATTAAGATTTTTTTTCGATCCCCTTTTTCGATATGTCTTCCTTCTTTAAGGGTAAAGGCGGAACTTGTAAAAGAAACATCCTTGGAAGAATCTTCCAAAGCAATCAAACTGATAAGATTTTTTTCAGCCTCTGTCAAATCATCCCTTTGGATACTTTGTTCTCCAGTAACGACTTCTTTGTCAGTTAACTTGGCTATTGTTTCTAGCTCAGGTGAAATCTTCTCAAGGCCCTTTATCATTTTAAGGTCATCTAGTTGAGACAGTTGAAAAGTCTGATCTGCTTCGATTCTTTTAATCGAAAAAGATGTATTCAGTGAGCGATAAAGATTATTTTCTACTGTTTTGTTGGACTTCATAAGCGTCAAACAAGCTGATATTCCTGCCAATAAAACAAATAGAATCAAGAATAATATGAGACTTCTCAGTCGTTTTCTGCTGACATAAGCCCAAGCTCTTTGAGTGGGATTCATATAGCACCTCCATATTTGTAAATCCATTATAATATTCAAATATGAAATGTTTATGAAATAAAAAAGAGCAAATAAAATTTGCCCTCAAATGGTAAAAAAATAAAGAGCTAGCCAAAGCTAACTCTTTTCCTATGCGGAGAGAGGGACTTGAACCCTCACGACCTAAAGCGGTCACAGGATCCTTAGTCCTGCGCGTCTGCCAATTCCGCCATCCCCGCGTCGATTACTTTACTAGTATATCAACTTTGAAAAAAATTGTCAAGACTTTTTTCAGATTTTTTCATCTTGAAATGTATTATTCTGTAATTTCAAGCAAATTTTCATCAACCAATTTCGCACCAAGTGTATTCTTAAAATGTCCAAGTGCAAAGGCATGATTCTCAGGCCAAATGGATGCTACTGCCGGTTTCACAACTTCTATCTGATAACCAAGATTATAAGCATCAATGGCTGTATGCAAGACACAAATATCTGTAAGAACTCCCGTCAAAATTACAGTATCCACTTTACGCTCTCTGAGACGGATATCCAAATCTGTCCCAGAAAATGCTGAATAGTGACGCTTGTCCATCCAGAAAACACGACTATCATCAGCATGTTCCTGATAGAAGTCGGCTAACTTGCCATACAAATTTCGTCCACTAGTCCCAATAATGTTATGTGGCGGGAAGAGTTTACTTTCAGGATGAAAAACATCATTTTCTTCATGGGCATCGATTGTAAAAAAGATATAATCTCCACGTTCAAAAGCCTTTTGGGTCACCCCATATATATCATCAGATATTGCTTGAGCTGGAGCACCCGCAGTCAGTTTCCCATGATCCGCTACAAAATCTTCTGTATAATCAATAGAAATTAGTGCCTTAGCCATTAATAGTTCCTCTTTTTCACTTCTTCAAAAATATCTGGGATTAGTACTTTGAGATAAGTTCCTTTCATACCAAGAGAACGACTTTCAATAATCCCTGCTGATTCGAGTTTGCGAAGAGCATTGACAATCACCGAACGTGTAATACCGATACGATCTGCAATGATAGAAGCTGTCAATTGACCTTCATTACCATTTAGTTCTCCTAAAATAGCTGATACTGCTCGCAATTCAGAATAAGAAAGGGTATTAACTGCCATAGTGACTGCTGTACGACGACGAATATTTTTCTCGTCTTCTTCACGTTGGAAGTTCAACAATTGAATTCCAACTACAGTGCTTGCAATCTCAACAAGGATCAAGTCCTCTTCTTCAAATTTCTTGTCATTACGCCAAATAATCAAAGAACCCAAGCGGATACCAGAAACATGAATCGGAGCAATCGTAGTCAATCCATCAGGAAAGTCTGAACGACTTTCTGTTGGGAAAACGGTCAAATCATGCTCCACCGGGAGGTTAGCCTCCGTATCGTAGATCATGTTAGCCCCTTGAATATATTCATCAGGGAAAATCTTTGATTGGAAAAATTGCTCTACACGGTCATTATTGGTCTTGTAGCGCATAAAATATCCTAGAAGACGTCCCTTACTATTTAAAATACAGGCATTACAGTCAATAATATCAGCCAATTGACGTGTAATTGCATTGTATGGTAGGTCATCTTGAAGCTTTTCTTCCGCACGCTTCAGGATAGACGTAATTTTTCTTGTTTTTTCTAATAAATTTGCCATGTTTTACCTCGCATATAATCGCTTTCAGTATATCATAAAATTGCGACTATTTCAACAATTATCTGAAAATTGTTTATTGAATTGCAATTCAAGCGTATTCGAAAATTTTTGCTAATTTTTTGTATTTTCTTATTGACAGCTTTCTATATTTTTGATAAGATAATATTACAAGATAACAAATATATAAATACAAACTCTCGTATGATTATTTTCTTGGCTTTTGGTCTCCTTATATATAAAAGCGATCCACCACAGTGAACCGCTTTTTTTGTTATTTATCTCCTTTGTTACGAATCACAAAGCCTGTCTTCTTCTCGCTTGAAGTATTACGTGGTTTTTTATTATCCTTACGGTAACGTTTTTCCTTCTCAAAGCGGTCGTTCTTGCGACTGCCTTTTTTGAAATCATCACGACGACCATTGCCACGGCGATCACGATCTCGACGGTCGTCACCACGACGGCCACCACGACCAGACTTGCCTTTTGCTCCAAATCCACCACCAGATGGTTTGAATGGTAATGGTTTCTCACGTGCAATTTCAACTTCTGGAAGACTGTCTGGATCTTGAACTGTCAAGCTAAGGATGTACATGGCCAATTCTTCTGGGCTAAATTCGGCTGCCAATTTACGGGCATCTTTTGCGAATTTATCAAAGTTACCTCGAATAGTTTCATCCGCAAAGTCACGTTCAATCTTCTTCAGCGCAACATGCTTTTTAGCTTGGAAGGCTTCTTCTGCTGTCGCAGGTTTCAAGCCCTTCATGCGTTTCTTGGTCAAGTTTTCGATGATTTGGAGGTAGCCCATCTCATTTGGTGCTACAAAGGTAATCGATTGACCTGACTTCCCGGCACGACCTGTACGACCAATACGGTGAACATAGCTCTCTGGATCTTGTGGAATATCATAGTTGTATACATGAGTCACACCTGAAATATCCAAACCACGAGCCGCTACGTCTGTTGCTACGAGGACATCAAGGTTACCATTTTTGAAATCACGGAGGACACGAAGACGTTTGTTTTGGTCAAGGTCTCCATGAATGCCTTCTGCACGGAAGCCACGGATCTTCAGACCGCGAGTCAACTCATCCACACGGCGTTTGGTCCGTCCAAATACGATTGCCAGTTCTGGTTGCTCAACGTCCATGAGACGAGTCATGGTGTCGAATTTTTCTTGTTCTTTAACTCGGATATAGTACTGGTCAACCAATTCTGTTGTCAACTCCTTGGCCGCAATCTTAACATGCTCAGGTTCTTTCATAAATTGAACCCCGATGCGTTTGATAGCTTCAGGCATAGTTGCTGAAAAGAGTAACGTTTGACGATTTTCTGGGACACGAGAGATGATAGCTTCAATATCCTCAAGGAATCCCATGTTGAGCATTTCGTCAGCTTCATCTAGGATGAGCGTTTCAATGTCTTGCAATTTCAAGGCCTTGCGTTTGATCAAATCCAAAAGACGACCTGGTGTTCCTACAACGATGTGAGCACCTGACTTAAGCGCCTTGATTTGTTTTTCAATACTTGAACCACCATATACTGAACGGACTTTTACACCCTTACTACGACCAAAGCGGAAGAGTTCCTCTTGGCTTTGAACGGCTAATTCACGTGTTGGTGCAATGACCAAAGCTTGAATCGTTGCTTCTTCTGTACGAATTTTTTCAAGTGTTGGCAAGCCAAAGGCTGCAGTTTTTCCTGTACCTGTTTGAGCTTGTCCGATGACATCTTTTCCTTCAAGGGCCAAGGGAATGGTTTGCTCTTGGATAGGACTTGCTTCTACAAATCCTGCTTTTTCAATTTCTGCTAATAAATCAGCAGATAAGTTAAATTCATTAAATTTCATGTTTTTCTTTCCTTCTAAAGATGGTGCGAAGCCATCCTATAGCGCTTAGTTTATACTTTTCTTGTCATGACGTACTTTCATATCTTTTATGAAAGACCGTGTTGCTTCTTTTCCACTAAAGAAAAGTACTGCTTTTTTGCAACCTATCTAGTATAACACAAGAGAGAGTCAAAAGATAGTCAGACTACTTGATTAAATCATGTAAACGATTTATTACCAGTTGGTCCAGAATTTTAAAAGCGACTGATAGACCAATTTATCTCAGTATAATTTTCCGTAGCAGATTTGTGCAAAAGTTTTTTTCTTGTGCTAGAATGAAAATCGAACAGGAGGAATAAAAATGTTAACATACGATTTAATTGTCATTGGATTTGGTAAGGCAGGTAAGACGCTTGCTGGGAAACTAGCTTCAGCGGGTAAAAAGGTTGCCCTGATCGAACGTAGCAAAGCTATGTACGGTGGAACTTGTATCAATATTGGTTGTATCCCAACTAAGACTTTGTTAGTTGCTGCTGAAAAAGACTTGTCATTTGATCAAGTCATGGCTACAAAAAATACGGTTACTACACGCCTCAATGGTAAAAACTATGCTACTGTAGCTGGTACAGGTGTAGATATCTTTGATGCTGAAGCTCACTTTGTTTCTAATAAAGTCATCGAAATTCAAGCTGGTGATGAAAAACAAGAACTAACAGCTGAAACTATCGTCATCAACACTGGTGCTGTTTCAAATGTATTGCCAATCCCAGGTCTTGCTACAAGTAAGAACGTCTTTGACTCAACAGGTATCCAAAACTTGGACAAATTGCCTGAAAAACTTGGTGTCCTTGGTGGCGGAAATATCGGTCTTGAATTTGCCGGTCTCTACAACAAACTTGGAAGCAAGGTTACAGTCCTAGATGCTTTGGATACTTTCCTACCACGCGCAGAACCTTCTATCGCTGCTCTTGCCAAACAATACTTGGAAGAAGATGGGATTGAACTCCTTCAAAATGTCCGCACTACAGAAATCAAAAACGACGGTGACCAAGTGCTTGTCGTGACTGAGAACGAAACATACCGTTTCGACGCCCTTCTCTATGCAACTGGTCGTAAACCAAATGTAGAACCACTTCATCTTGAGAATACAGATATCGAACTAACTGAACGTGGCGCTATCAAAGTCGACAAACACTGTCAAACAAACGTTCCAGGTGTCTTTGCAGTTGGGGATGTCAACGGAGGACTTCAATTTACCTACATTTCACTAGATGACTTCCGTGTTGTCTACAGCTACCTTGCTGGTGATGGTAGCTACACACTTGAGGATCGTCTCAATGTACCAAACACCCTCTTCATTACTCCTGCACTTTCACAAGTTGGTTTGACTGAAAGCCAAGCTGCTGAATTGAAACTTCCTTATGCTGTAAAGGAAATCCCTGTTGCAGCTATGCCTCGTGGTCATGTAAATGGAGACCTTCGCGGTGCCTTCAAAGCTGTCGTTAATACTGAAACTAAAGAGATTCTCGGTGCAACTATCTTTTCAGAAGGTTCTCAAGAAATCATCAACATCATCACTGTTGCTATGGACAACAAGATTCCATACACTTACTTCACAAAACAAATCTTCACTCATCCAACCTTGGCTGAAAACTTAAATGACTTGTTTGCGATTTAACCTAAGATACACTTATGAAAAAACAACCTCCCTAGGGTTGTTTTTTTATCCAAAATCTCAATTCTATCTTTTCCGTCTTTTATGATATAATAGAAACATGAAATTTAAAACTACTTTGGGCCTTCTTGCTGGGCGTTCTTCTCACTTTATTTTGAGCCTTCTTGGCCGTGGAAGTACGCTTCCTGGAAAACTCGCCCTTCAATTTGATAAAGATATTCTACAAAATTTAGCTAAGAACTACGAAATTGTTGTGGTAACTGGTACCAATGGGAAAACCTTGACAACCGCTCTCACGGTCGGTATCCTAAAGGAAATTTATGGTCAAGTTTTAACTAATCCAAGTGGTGCCAACATGATCACAGGGATTACAACAACTTTCTTGACTGCAAAATCTTCAAAAACTGGAAAAAATATTGCAGTGCTTGAAATCGACGAAGCTAGTCTCTCACGTATCTGTGACTACATCCAGCCTAGTCTTTTCGTCATCACCAATATCTTCCGCGATCAGATGGACCGCTACGGTGAGATTTATACGACCTACAACATGATTTTGGACGCTATTCGAAAAGTTCCTACTGCTACTGTCCTCCTTAATGGTGACAGTCCACTTTTCTACAAGCCTGCAATTCCGAATCCTGTTCAGTATTTTGGTTTTGATTTGGAAAAAGGTCCAGCAAAACTTGCTCACTACAATACTGAAGGTATTCTCTGCCCTGACTGTCAAAGTATTCTGAAATATGAACTCAATACTTATGCCAACTTGGGTGCCTATATTTGTGAAAATTGTGGATGTAAACGACCTGACTTGGACTACCATTTGACGGAATTGGTTGAGTTGACCAATAATCGTTCTCGCTTTGTTATTGACGGCCAAGAATACGGTATCCAAATCGGTGGGCTTTATAATATCTACAACGCTCTCACAGCAGTCGCTATTGCCCGTTACCTTGGTGCTGATTCTCAACTGATTAAGCAAGGATTTGACAAGAGTCGCGCTGTATTCGGTCGCCAGGAGATCTTCCATATCGGTGATAAGGAGTGCACGCTGGTTCTCATCAAGAATCCTGTTGGTGCTACCCAAGCTATTGAGATGATAAAATTAGCTCCTTATCCGTTTAGCCTTTCTGTTCTCCTAAATGCCAACTATGCAGACGGAATTGATACCAGCTGGATTTGGGATGCTGATTTTGAACAAATTACTGAGATGGATATCCCAGAAATCAACGCCGGTGGCGTTCGTCATTCTGAAATTGCTCGTCGTCTTCGAGTAACTGGTTATCCAGCTGATAAAATCACTGAAACAAGCAGTCTGGAACAAGTTCTTAAAACGATTGAAGCTCAAGACTGCAAGCATGCTTATATCCTAGCGACTTATACGGCCATGCTGGAATTCCGAGAATTACTAGCCAATCGTCAGCTTGTTAGAAAGGAGATGAACTAATGGTTTATACTTCACTTTCCTCAAAAGACGGCAACTATCCTTACCAGCTAAATATCGCCCACCTCTATGGTAACCTCATGAATACCTACGGAGATAACGGGAATATCCTCATGCTCAAGTATGTAGCTGAAAAGCTGGGTGCTCACGTAACAGTTGACATTGTTTCTCTCCACGATGATTTCGATGAAAATCACTACGACATTGCCTTTTTCGGTGGTGGCCAAGACTTTGAACAAAGTATCATTGCTGGTGATTTGCCTGCTAAAAAAGAAAACATCGATAACTTTATCCAAAATGATGGTGTTGTCCTTGCTATCTGCGGTGGGTTCCAACTATTGGGACAATACTATATCGAAGCTTCTGGAAGACGTATCGAAGGCTTGGGTGTCATGGGACACTACACACTCAACCAAACCAACAACCGCTTTATTGGTGATATTAAAATTCATAACGAAGAATTCGATGAAACCTATTATGGTTTTGAAAACCACCAAGGCCGTACCTTCCTCTCAGATGACCAAAAACCACTCGGGCAGGTCGTATACGGAAATGGAAATAATGAAGAAAAAATCGGTGAAGGTGTTCACTATAAAAATGTTTTCGGTTCTTATTTCCACGGGCCTATCTTATCTCGTAATGCCAACCTAGCCTATCGCTTGGTCACTACTGCCCTCAAGAAAAAGTATGGTCAGGACATCGTCCTTCCAGCTTATGAGGATATCCTGAGCCAAGAAGTCGCTGAAGAATACAGCGATGTGAAAAGCAAGGCAGAATTCAACTAATCTTTCTATTCCAACATGCTATTAGCTGTTGGAATTTTTTTAGGCTCTTTTCCCCTTCTCTCTTGCAATTTCTACTAATTTTTGCAAAAATAGAGGGGTAGAAAGAAGGTAACATATGTCTAAATTACAACAAATTGTAACATATCTCGAATCTGAAAAGTTAGACGTCGCAGTCGTATCTGACCCCGTCACTATCAATTACCTCACTGGTTTTTACAGTGATCCACACGAACGCCAAATGTTCCTCTTTGTCCTTGGAGACCAGGAACCACTTCTCTTTGTCCCAGCCCTTGAAGTTGAGCGAGCAACTAGCACTGTTTCATTCCCGGTTGTTGGTTATGTGGACTCTGAAAATCCTTGGAAAAAAATCCAAAACGCCTTGCCACAACTTGATTTCAAACGTGTAGCAGTTGAGTTTGACAACCTCATCTTGACTAAATACCACGGTTTAAAATCTGTCTTTGAAACTGCTGAATTTGAAAACTTGACTCCACTGATCCAGCGTATGCGCTTGATCAAGTCAGCTGACGAAGTGCAAAAGATGATGGTAGCAGGTGTCTATGCAGACAAGTCTGTCAAAGTTGGTTTTGACAATATCTCTCTTGATAATACTGAAACTGATATTATCGCACAGATTGATTTTGCCATGAAACGCGAAGGCTATGAAATGAGTTTTGATACTATGGTTTTGACAGGTGATAACGCTGCAAATCCACATGGTATTCCTGGAGCCAACAAGGTCGAAAACAATGCCCTTCTCCTCTTTGACCTCGGTGTAATGGTTAATGGCTACGCTTCAGATATGACTCGTACAGTCGCTGTTGGTAAACCTGACCAATTCAAGAAAGATATATACAACTTGACTCTGGAAGCACAACAAGCTGCCCTTGACTTTATCAAACCTGGTGTGACTGCACATGAAGTAGACCGTGCTGCCCGTGAAGTTATCGAAAAAGCTGGCTATGGTGAATACTTCAACCACCGTCTCGGACACGGTATCGGTATGGATGTCCACGAATTCCCTTCAATCATGGAAGGAAACGACATGGTTATCGAAGAAGGTATGTGCTTCTCAGTTGAGCCTGGTATCTATATCCCTGGTAAAGTCGGAGTACGCATCGAAGACTGTGGTGTTGTTACAAAAGACGGTTTTGACCTCTTTACAAGTACCAGCAAAGATTTGCTTTACTTTGATTAAAATCAATCTATAAAAAATAAGATGGAAAAGTGAGACTTTTCCATCTTATTTTTTGATTTGATAATAAATTTTATCAGCTATATAGCCTTTTCGTTCAACTGCATTTGGAATCGTCTTCCAAAAAGTCATACCCGCCTTTTCCATAACACGACCAGATGCTGGGTTTAGACTTACATAGCAAGCATCAACCTCTTTAAATCTAATCTCATCCAGACAGAATGATAAAACTGACTTCAAGGCTTCTGTCATGATTCCTCGTCCCCAGTAGTCCATCCCTAAGATATATCCTATCTCACAGCTAGAGTTTTCTTCATCCACACTGACCAGACTAATATCTCCAATGACATGTGTTGGACTTTCTTTGAGACAAATAGCCCATTTGTAATAATCTGGATCGTCATAGGATTTTACCCAATTGCCTATAGAATTTCGAGTCTGTTCGACATTTAGGTGTGGATCCCAAGTCACATAGGTCAGATTTTCTGAGCGTGAAGCCCAATTATCAAACATGGCTTGAGCATCATCTTCCACAAATCTCCTTAGTATCAAACGTTCTGTCTCAATAGTTTGTGTACCTAGTGCTTTCATAATCGTAACTCACTTTCTATTTTATGGTTGGGTTCAAACTTGCATTGACCTATCTTATTCCCCTATTTCAAGTTATAAAGCGATAAAGGTCCCTTTGAACCTTCTTCGCTTTCTCATTTCTATGCTCGGGGTAAAAAAGGTCTCCCGGACTTTCCTCGCTTTTCTATTTTCAGGCTCGGGCTAAAAAAGTCCCCCGGACTTTTTTACTCCCAAAACTTATCAAACACGGTGATTGGTAGATGGCGTTTGTGTTGGCCTTTGTACCACCATTTTTCAATGGTTGCTTGGGCTTCTGGGCTTACTTGTTTACCTTCGAGATAATCATCAATTTCATTGTAAGTAACTCCCAAGGCTACTTCGTCTGCAATACCTGGTTTTTCTTCTTCTAAGTCTGCTGTTGGAACTTTTTCATAGAGGGCTGGATCAGCTCCAAGTTCTTTCAAGAGTTGTTTTCCTTGGCGTTTATTGAGGCGATAGAGTGGGAGAATATCTGCACCACCATCACCAAACTTAGTAAAGAAACCTGTGATATTTTCCGCAGCATGGTCTGTCCCGATAACAGCTCCGCTATGAGCACCTGCAAGGGCATATTGGGCAATCATACGGCTACGAGCCTTGATATTTCCTTTGTTAAAATCGGAAACTACACTTCCTGTTGCTTCGACTGCTACTGTCATAGCATCAGCAGATTCCTTGATATTCACTACTAAGCTCACATCTGGCTGGATAAAAGCTAGGGCTTTTTGGGCATCTGCTTCATCAGCTTGTACTCCATAAGGCAAACGAACTGCGATAAATTTATAACTATCATCGCCTGTTTCTGCTCGCATTTCTTCCATAGCTAGTTGGGCAAGACGTCCTGCTAAGGTCGAGTCTTGACCTCCAGAAATGCCTAATACAAACGTTTTTAAGAAGGGATGCTTCTTTAAATATCGTTTTAAAAAGTCAATCGAACGACGGATTTCTTCCTGGGCGTCAATCACTGGTTTTACACCTAGTTGCTGGATAATGGTTTCTTGCAAACTCATTCTTCTTCTCCTTCGCCTAGAGCTTCCTTACGCATCTTATCAATCAAGTCCATCTTATCTTGCCATACGTCACGAGCCAAGTCCACAGGATAATGTTGTGGGTTCAGTACGCGTTTGTATTCATCCCAGAGCTTATCAAATTCCTTACGAGCATAGGCTTGAATTTCAGGCAGACTTGGTAAATCATAAACTAGCTTACCTTCCTTGAAAATGTCTACCAAGAGTGGAACAGCATCAAAATTACGGACAGTTTTCTTGATGTAAGTATAGGTTGGATGGAACATCTTGATTTCAGTCATGCTAGCAACATCGACACCATCATAGGTAATATAGTCACCTTCTGACTTGCCTTTTTCACGACTGGTGATGCGCCAAACTTGTTTCTTACCTGGTGTTGAAACTTTCTCTGCATTATTTGAAAGTTTAATGGTATTGCGCATATGACCATTCTCGTCTTCAATAGCAACAACTTTGTAAACTGCTCCAAGTGCTGGTTGGTCATAAGCAGTGATGAGTTTAGTACCTACACCCCAGACGTCAATCTTAGCTTTTTGCATCTTGAGGTTAAGGATGGTATTTTCATCAAGATCATTGGATGCATAGATCTTAGCATCCGTAAATCCTGCTTCATCCAGTTGTTGACGAACTTTTTTAGAGATATAGGCCATATCTCCAGAGTCAATGCGGACACCAAGGAAATTAATCTTGTCACCAAGTTCACGCGCAACCTGAATCGCTGCTGGAACACCGATGCGAAGAGTATCGTATGTATCTACTAGAAAGACACAGTTTTTGTGCGTTGAGGCATAAGCCTTGAAAGCCTGATAATCATTTCCATAAACTTGTACTAAAGCATGGGCATGAGTCCCTAAAACCGGAATACCAAAGAGCTTCCCTGCACGTACATTACTAGTTCCATTGGCACCACCAATAACAGCCGCACGAGTTCCCCAGATAGCTGCATCCATTTCTTGCGCACGACGTGTTCCGAATTCCATCAAAGGTTCATCATCAATGACTGAACGAATACGAGCTGCCTTAGTCGCAATCAAGGTTTGAAAGTTGACGATGTTCAAGAGGGCTGTTTCAACCAATTGACACTGAGCCAAAGGCCCCTCCACTTGAACAATCGGTTCATTGGCAAATACCAAGTCCCCTTCTTGAGCAGAACGTACAGTCAATTCCAACTTGAGATGACGGAGATATTCCAAGAAGGCACCATGATAACCAAGTGATTCCAAATAAGCAATATCGCTATCTGAGAAACACAGGTTTTCTAAGTAGTTCACAATTCGTTCCAAACCTGCAAATACAGCATAACCGTTTTTGAAAGGTTGTTGGCGGAAAAAAACTTCAAAAACTGCTTTCTTGTTATGAATGCCTTGGTCGAAGTAAACTTGCATCATGTTAATTTGATACAAATCAGTGTGCAAAGTTAAACTATCATCTGGGTACATATACTGTCCTTCTTCCCTATTTGTAAAAAGATGAAAATGTTTCTTCTTTTCTCATAATTTAGTACTATTATAACACAATTTATCGATATTGATAAAAAGATAACAAGCTATTCCATGATCTCGAGCTTATCCATATCTTTTTCATACTTTTTCTGAGCCCATTCACCATAACTTTTTAATCCTAAGTTTCCAATAAAGACCCAAGGAAGATAAAGGAGATATGTAATGACCCATGCATAAATATACTTAATATGTAGAGGGTTGTGCTGATAAATTTCGATATTGAACTGGTAGTTCTGTAGCATCAAGGTAGCTGTAATCACTAGAGTTAATAATAGGCAACCTAAAATTGTAAAATGAAAACGACTATAGTAGGTCACACCTAGACTTCGAGCACGATTGATAAAGTAAAAATTCCCTATGATAATAATAGCGAGAAGCATGCTAGGATTAAAAAAGCTTGGTGCTAACACTGATATGAAATAAGCTAGAAACAATAATCCGATAGAAATATGAAAACTCTCTGCACCAGCTTTATGAAGTTGTTGCTCTTCTCTCTCATCCAATAATTGATAATAATAAAATCTATTTTTCATCTTCTTCCTCCCAAAATAATTGATCTAACGTTTTGCCTAAGCATCTGCAAATAGACTGGCAAAGGGATAGACTAGGATTATATTTCCCAGCTTCTATTAAACCGATAGTTTGTCTAGTCACACCCACAGCTTCTGCCAAGTCACCTTGTGTCAGTTCAAGCTCTACTCGAGCAAGTTTTAATTTTAAATTCTTAGCCACTTCTTACCTCCTTTATGATTTTAAAAAGTTGCGCTTCTTCCCAAGTTCATTATATCATATAATTTACATTGTGCAATATATATCTATCATTTTGTACGATTTTTTTAACAAAAAAACTCTACCACCAAAATGATAGAGAGTTTTCAGCTTATTCAAATTTTTTCAAAATATCTACAACGTCACTTCTCTGTTTTACTTGATAGGCTTTGATGCCTAAACTTTCAGCCATGTTGGTATTATCTTTTACATCATCTAGAAAAATACAATTTGAAGGATCCAACTCGTATTTACGGAGGATTTCTTCAAACATTTTTCGATTAGGTTTGATAGCCTTAATATCACAGGAAAGAACAAACCCATCTAAAATCTTTTCTAGAGGTGCTAGTTGATCTTTCAATAATTCATAAAAAACTGGTGAGGTATTAGATAGGACAAAAATACGATGGCCTTTTTCCTTTAAACGTGCAAGAAGCGGAAAGACTTCCGTGTAAATATCGATATAGGCAGGCCAGTTCCAAATGACTTCTTCAACCTTTTTCTGATAGCAATCTCCTAATAGGGAAAGAACCTTATCAACCAATTCTTCTCGAGTCAAGGTCCCCAGGTCCAACCTTTCCCATAGTCCCGACTGAAAAATAGCCTTGTCTAATATCAGATAATCTTTCTGGGTTTTAGCTACAGCTTTCAAAATCTTATCCTTGTTCCATTCCAGTAGAACATTACCCATATCCAGTATGATCTCCATCAACCTACCTCCATCATTATGTGAACAATCTCTTTAAGCGTCCAATGTCTGTTTATAAATCTTTTTGATAATAGTGCCTTTGTCCAGTGCAGGGATAGTCTTTTAAGGTAAAGACTTCCTGGTAATCATGTTTCTGATAGAAGGCTGGCGCTTGAAACTGATACGTATTCACAAAAACGTAGCGACAATTTCTATTCTTAGCTTCACTTTCTGCTCGCTGCAATAGTTGGGAACCAATTCCTTGTCCTCGCAAGTCATCCTTCACAAACAAATACTCAATTTCTAACCAATTCCCGAAAGTCTCTGCTACTAAGCCAGCTAGGAGTTGACCTTGTTCATCTTCGATATAAAGATTAAGTGGCTCACTTTCAGCAGTTTCCCTTATAGAACGATTATAAGAGCGAATCAAATTCCCTATTTCTTGTGCTTTCTGAGACTCTGTATTCTCCAATCTAATGTGCATCAAACCCTCCTCAAAGACACTTACGCCTTGATTATATTCCTATTTTAAATAACTGTCAAATTAAAAAAACTCACCAACCTGAGTTGATGAGCTTCTGACTTATTTTCTAAACTTCCATTGGCTGTAAATCCCAAAAGCGACAATCCAGATTGCTGAACCTCTAGCTCCCATTACAGTTGACTCTTGTAAGAAGAGTGTTCCAAACACAAAGATAAAGAAGAGCATGGTCAGAGGATTTAGCAAGCGATATTGAGGCATGAGATAGCCATCTGCCATAAAGTCTTTAGACTTACGATATTTGAGATGGGCTACCATGATCAAGATGTAGATAGCGATATAAACACCTGATGAAGAAGCTGTAATCAAAGCAAAGGCATCTGATACTCCAGGAAGAACATTGATGAAGGCAGCAAAACCAATCAATACCGCAGAAGCAATGATAGCATTCTGAGGAACGTTGTGACGTGAGAGGGTATCTGCCTTAATAGCTTTCAAGAAACGATTTGGTGAATCATGGGCAATTTGATACAAGTGACGACCTGTTGAGTAAAGGGTTGAATTCAAGGCTGACGCTGCTGAAGTCAAGACAACAAAGTTAATCAAAGCAGCAGCCCACTTAAGACCAACAAGTTCAAATACCGTTACAAATGGTGAATCTGCTGCAGAAAGCTCACGCCAAGGAATAATAGACATAATAGCTAAGAGAGCTCCACCGTAGAAAAAGATAATTCGCAAAGGAATTTCCTTAACAGCCTTAGGCAATACTTTTCTTGGATCCTTAGTTTCAGATGTAGTAACACCGATAAATTCAATCATCAAGTAGGCAAAGAAAACCATCTGGAAGGCCATGACAAAGTTCATACCACCATTTGGAAAAAGGGAGAAATGCTCACTGATATTTGTCAGGCTTGCTGAACCATAAGGAGTTTCAAAGCCGGTCAAAACCATAAAAACACCTGTCGCAATCATGGCAAGAATAGCCACAATTTTAATCATGGCAAACCAAAATTCTACTTCTCCAAAGATTTTAACAGCAATCAGATTGACCAGTCCTAAAATTGTTAGAAAAACAACCTGAATCAACCAAGATGGCCAGGATGGAAACCAAAACTGAACATAATGAGAGATGGCTGTTATTTCAGCCATTCCGATAAAGATCACCGATAACCAATAAGACCAAACTGAGAAATAGCCCCAGCCCTTACCTAGATAACGAGTAATAAAATTGATAAAGGTATGTTGCTCTGGATCCTGGTACAACATCTCTCCGATAGCTCGCATCATGAGATACATAAAACCACCCGTAATCATATAGACCAGTACAATTGACGGTCCCGTTAAACTGATAGAGCGACCAGCTCCCAAAAATAGTCCAGTCCCGATTGTTCCTGCAATGGCCATAACCTGAACGTGGCGGTTTGTTAATCCACGCTCCATTTTACTTTTCTTTTTATGTTTATTTTCTGAATTCATCTAGTCTCCTCAAGTTTTTAGAATGAAGAAAAGGAGTGATAGGAAGCGCTTTCCCTGTATCTACTCCTTCTTTTTTACCCTATTAAACTGTTTTTTCAACTTTTAAAATTTTAACGTCATAGCTTCCAGCAGGTGTTTCGATTGTAGCGATATCACCTTTTTTCTTACCAATCAAGGCTTGACCGATTGGACTTTCGTTTGATACTTTTCCTGCAAAGGCATCTGCACCAGCTGAACCAACGATAATGTAAACTTCCTCTTCGTCTTCTCCAACTTCTTGGATGGTTACAGTTTTTCCAATGGCAACTTCATCTTGAGCAACTGCATCGCTATTCACGATTTCTGCATAACGAATTTTTGTCTCCAAGCTTGAGATTTGTCCTTCAACAAAGGCTTGTTCATCCTTAGCTGCTTCATACTCACTATTTTCGGACAAATCACCGTATGAACGAGCAATCTTGATACGTTCTACGACTTCAGGACGACGCACTAATTTTAATTCTTCTAATTCTTTTTCTAGTTTTTCCTTTTCTTCCAATGTCATTGGATAAGTTTTTTCTACCATTTTTCTCAACTTTCTTTTAATTTTTTAAATATATTTTACTTTTTTAAAGCAAAATTATGTGGAAAACCACATAATTTTAGTTTGTGCTATTTGATTGATGTAATTTACTATTGATATGTTCTTGAACGTTACGGTCATGTTCTTCTCGTGTCGTTGCATAGTAAACTTTACCATCTTGAACATTGGCCACAAAGTAGAGATAGTCACTCTTTGTTTGATTGATACTTGATTCGATAGCATCTAAACTTGGACTATCAACCGGTCCAGGCATAAGACCTACTTTTGTATAAACATTATATGGTGAATCAATTGAAGTATCAATAGCTGCATCATCAGCAAGACTGATGTTTTGACCAAGTTTACCTTCTGCATAAAGGATAGCAATATTACTTTGAAGAGGCATATTTTGATTCAAGCGATTGTAGAAAATTCCAGCAATCAACTTACGATCTTCTGTTTTTGCTCCTTCTTTCTCAACAAGTGACGCAATTGTCAAGAGCTCATTAACAGTTAAGTTCTTTTCCTTGATAGCCGCATAATGTGGATAGAGGTTCTTGTCCATAGCTGCAAGCATGTTATCAATTAAGCTTTCAATTGTAGTGCTTTCTTTGATAGCATATGTTGCAGGGAAAAGATATCCTTCTAAGCGATAACGGACACCGCTATCTTTAGCTGGTAAGCTTTCAAGTAAGTTTGGATATTTAGCAACCTCTTGGGCAATAAAGGTCTCATCTTGGACCTTAGCCATGAAAGCTTCTGCTGTCATAGGCTCTTTAAATTCACCTTGAAGTTGACCAACAGTATGAGCAATCTGTTCCAAAGTATAACCTTCAGGAATCGTTAATTCTGCAAGAGTAACTTCTTGAGGTTCAGGTGTGCCACCCTTTTGTAATTCTTTAATCACATCCTCAACACTCATGCTCTTTTGCAAGTTGTAATAACCAGACTTCAATTCAGTGTAGTTTTTATACTTGGCATATACTGTAAAGACCAAACCATTTTTAATGACTCCAGATTTTTCCAAAGCTGAACCAATTTGTTGTGTATTGGCTCCATCTGGAATTTGAACTCTAACATATTGTTTAGAACTTGGGTCTACAGGTTGTAGGGCTGATTTAGCATAACTAAGGCCAAAGAATCCACCAGCACCAAATAGAATCAATAGTACCAACGTTGTTACTAAACATCCTTTTAAGCGAGATTTTTTCTTTTTCTTAATTGGTTTTACAGATTCTCTACGACTTCTTCTAGGAAGTTCTGCCGCTTCAGTTTTATCTTCAGCATGATTTTCATTTGTAAACTCTTCTTTTCTTGAGGCAAAGCTTACTGCTTCATCTTCATCGGGAGAAGCATCTTGAGTTTGGTAAGAAACTGAAACCCTAGTTGGAATCGAGTATTTTTCTTCTTTTTCAGAGATTGTTTGAGGTGACTCAACTACCTCTTCTGCAGTTTCTTCTGTAACAGTTGGACGCGGAGGGACAACTGGTGCATTATCAATCAATTGGTCCACAGTTGAAACTGTTTTTGCAATTAACTCTTCTTCAGAAATACTTGGTTCTTTTTTTTCTGGAGTTGATTTAGAAGAATCTTCTAAAGCTGAAAAGAGATCATCAGTTTGTTCGGCTTCGTTGGCCTCTCTTTTAAGTCGTTCTAAATCGCGTAAAATTTGCTCTTTAAAACTTAACTTTTCTTCTTCATTTGAATTTTCGCTCAAAGGTATTTACCTCCTTGTTGATAATCCTTAATATTATATCTTAAAAACTAGAGAAAAGCAACCTTATAAGCCTTTCTCCCCTCTAATTCCTATTTTCCCAGACCATGTCATACCATTCTTCTCCAGCAAATTGAGACTTAGACTTGCCTTCATTCACAAAACCATGCTTTTCATAGTATTCAATGAGGTAGTCGTGGCAGGTCAGATTGATCCCCTCACGTTCATGCTTGAGAGCCACCTCCTTTAAGGCAGTTAAGAGTTTTCTTCCAAGCCCAAAGGATTGAGCCTTCTTTGCAACAGACAGACATGTCACAGATATATACCCACCTTCTTGATGACTGTGGTCTTCTATTTCTTCTGTAAAGGATTGGTCCTGCAAATAGCGATGAGGGACTACTGGACCTTCAATATAACCGAGAATCTCACCTTCTTTTTCTGCAACTAAAAAACTAGTTTTAATCTCCTTTAAATGTGCTTCAAAAACAGAGCGAGGTATGGCTTCTTCAATTGAGAAATTCTCTAATTCAATTTCCAAAATACGATCTAAGTCACTAAGTCTAGCTTGTCGAATAATCATAATTCCTCCTAGTAAAAAGGATTTCTCCAACACATAAGAAAGGCAACTTCACTGCTCCTTTCCCCTTCTACAATTCCTTGTTCCAGAAACCCATTCATTTCAAAGTAGGAAAGCAACTCATCTTTACAGAGCAAATAAATAGCTGGACTATTTTTCTGACAGGCAACTTCCTTAAGACTTGCAAGTAACAAGGTTCCAAAACCTTGTTTCTGAAAGTCTGGATGTACGGATATCTCTTCAAGGATGATTGAGTTATCTCGCCTAAAACCTTCCTTACTAATAGTTACTATCCATTTGTCTAAAGAGTCGTTCGTGAGAATCGTCGCTGAGATATAAGCAATCCCTTGCTCATTCAGACTAGCTAAGAGAAACGTATCCGCAAAATTGCGGATACGTTCTTCTAATATTTCTCGAGTCAATATATCTTGGGAATTCTGGCTACTCTCTTGTATCAAACAAATTTGCTCAATATCTGAAAACTGAGCTTCCCTGATGTTGATTGAAAACTCCATATTTTTCCTTACTGAACATTGCTTGTCAAATTAGACAAAAGACGTTCAAATGAATATTCGTAGGTTTGGATATCGCCAGCTCCCATGAAGACATAGACAGCATTATCATGGTCTAGGAGAGGAGATACATTTTCAACAGTGATGACTTGATGTTTTTTATGAATCTTGTTTGCCAAATCTTCAACCTTGACATCTCCATGGTCAACTTCACGAGCTGATCCGTAGATTTGTGCGAGGTAAACTGCATCTGCTTGATTCAAGGCTTGGGCAAAATCATCCAACAAGGCAATTGTACGAGTAAAGGTATGTGGTTGGAAGATAGCAACAATTTCTTTACTTGGGTATTTCTGACGTGCTGCGTCAAGAGTCGCTACAATTTCAGTTGGATGGTGAGCAAAATCATCGATAATAACAGTATCATTGACAATCTTTTCTGTAAAGCGACGTTTCACTCCACCAAAAGTCTTCAAGTGTTCACGCACTAGATTCAAGTCAAAACCAGCAGTATAAAGTAAACCAATCACTGCTGTTGCATTCATGATATTGTGGCGACCAAAAGTTGGAATGTGGAATTGACCCAATTCTTGACCACGGAAGTGAACTGTAAAAGTTGACCCTGTCGTAGAACGTAGAAGTTCGCTAGCTACAAAGTCATTGCCCTCTGCTTCAAAGCCATAATAATAGATTGGAGCATCAGACGTAATCTTACGCAACTCTGGATCTTCACCATAGACAAACAAACCTTTGCTGATTTGTTTCGCATAATCATTGAAGGCGTTGAAGACATCCTCTAAACTTGTAAAATAGTCAGGGTGGTCAAAGTCGATATTAGTAATGATAGAGTACTCTGGGTGATATGGCATAAAGTGGCGTTCATACTCGTCTGATTCAAATACAAAATACTTGGCATTTTCAGAGCCACGACCTGTACCATCTCCAATTAGATAGCTAGTATCAGTAATGTGTGACAAGACGTGAGAAAGCATCCCAGTTGTTGAGGTCTTACCGTGTGCACCAGCAACCCCCATGCTGATAAAGTCACGCATAAAGCTACCAAGAAACTCATGATAACGTTTGTAGCTTAGCCCATTCTTGTCTGCATAGGCGATTTCAACGTTGTTATCTGGACGAAAGGCATTCCCAGCGATAATTTCTAAATCACCTTGAAGGTTTTTCTCATCGAAAGGTAAAATTTTAATACCTGCTTGCTCTAATCCACGTTGGGTAAAGTAATATTTTTCAACATCAGATCCTTGAACCTTATGCCCCATTTGGTGCAACATCAAAGCCAAGGCACTCATTCCTGATCCTTTAATTCCGATAAAATGATAGGTTTTTGCCATCTTTTTCCCCTTTACTCTGTCATATTTGTCAAGTTCAACTCTTGAGCAATTTTACGTTCTTTTTCTGATTGATTTTCTTTTTTGTTATAAATCTGGCTTTTCTTTAGAAAATCATAATTATTTTTCTTTGGTCCGAGATGCTCTTCTTTACTTGTTTGTTGCATCTGTGGAGCTACTTCAGCCAAAATATAATGGCTTTGTTTGAGTTTGTCACTATATTTAGTAAGCTCACCTGGATTTTCCTTTTGGAAAGGAGCTGTTGGCTGGTTTACTTGTCTTACTAAATTATTTGAAGATTTATAGCGTTTTGTAAAACTAACATCTTGGGTCAAATACTTTGCTGAACGTTTTCGTTTCAAATCAGCTCTGGCTTCTTCACGAGCAAGTTCAGCGTAGGATTTTTCCTTGTGTTCAGTCAGTTTCTCTGGCGCCTTAGTCGGTGACTTTTTTTCAGTAGTAATTGGTGACCATTCCAAGTAGTTTTTGTCCTGGTAGTCCCCTTTAATATTACTAATCAAATCCGACTCATCATATAAATTCATAAATGGCATCTCTGTCAGCATGATCTCATCATCTGACACTATTGGAAATCGTTCTAGCTTCATTTTTATTTCCTTTCAATTCTCCATTATAGCGTAAAGTCTTGATTTTTCAAGTCTTGGCTTCAGAAATTCCTAATATTTCTTGAATTTCAGAAAGTGTCAGACTTCCACGAGACTCTGTTCCGTCCAAAACTTCTGAGACCAGATTTCTTTTCTGCTCTTGTAGCTCTTGAATCTTCTCTTCAATTGTTCCTCGAGTTACTAGGCGATATACTTCAACAGCTTGTTCTTGTCCCATACGATGAGCCCTACCAATAGCCTGCGATTCAACTGCTGGATTCCACCATAGGTCGACCAAAACAACTGTGTCCGCACCAGTAAGATTGAGACCAACTCCACCAGCTTTTAGAGAAATCAAAAATACATCGCGCTCTCCTTGGTTAAAGGCCTTGGTCATTTCTTGGCGGTCCTGTGAAGGAGTTGAACCTGTAATTTTAAAAGATGTCAAGCCAAGCTGTGGCAACTCCTCTTCTATTCGGTCCAACATTCCCCTAAATTGAGAGAAGATAAGTACACGATGATTTCCTTCAGCAATCTGACTTAGCAAATCTCGTAAACTATCAAGCTTCCCACTATCTCCCTTGTAATCCTCCATAAATAAGGCTGGAGTATCACAAATCTGGCGGAGACGCATGAGGCCTGTTAAAATTTCGACACGATTTCGTTGAAATTCTGCAGCTGTCACATGCTCTATACGTTCTTGCATCTGTTGCAGTTGAGCTAGATAGATGGCCTTTTGCTGATCTTCCAGTTCATTTTTATAAACGACTTCTATCAGGTCAGGCAATTCAGTTAGGACTTCTTCTTTTTTACGACGCATGACAAATGGTTTGATAAACTGAGCCACTCTCTCAGCCGGTAATTTCATAAAGTCTTTTTTTGCTGGTAAAAGTCCTGGCAAGACTATTTGAAAAATAGACCACAATTCGCCAATGTTATTTTCAATCGGTGTTCCAGATAGAGCAAAAACTGATGGTACCACAAACTTTCTCAACGTTTTCGCAATTTTAGTCTGGGCATTTTTCATCACCTGGGCTTCATCTAGAAATAGAAAGTCAAAAGATAAATCCTGATAAATCTCGCTATCTTGCCTGAAAGTAGCATAACTAGTCACATAAATCTGATGTTTTTCTGCTAAAATAGTCTCGCGATAAGGCTTCAATCCATGCACAACAACTACATCCAAATTTGGTGCAAATTTTTGAAACTCATCGGCCCAATTATAGATGAGACCCGATGGAGCAAGAATCAAGACACGGCTATTCTCCTGAAACTGGCTACTCAGAAAGGCAATAGCTTGCAAGGTCTTACCAAGTCCCATATCATCCGCTAAAATCCCACCAAATCCATAATGGTGAAGCATTTGAAGCCATTGAATCCCCTTTTTCTGATAATCTCTGAGATCAGCTTTGATATTCAGAGCTGTCATCGGAAAATCCTCTGGATGCGTCAAATCGTGGGCCAAATGACGAAATTCTTCGGTAAATGTTACTTGGTCTTGATCCTTAAAAAGATGAGAAAGGGTATAAGCCAAAGATTTGCGTGCATGGAAAGAATCACTCTCTATCTCTTCCATTCCCAAATCATCCAAATCCTGACGGATACGTTTGGTCTCTTCGTCGAAATAATAAACCTGGTTAGTGGAAGAAATATAATAATCTTGCTTTTCAACCAGAGCCTTCATTGCTCGATTGATTTCTTCTTGATCTATATCTTGAAAATCAAATTGAATTTCTAAAAGACTCCCCTTGGATGAGATATGAATTTGAGGTTTCTGAACCTGATAAAGATTTTGCAAGCTCTCAGAAATTTTTAATTCTCCTAGTGCTTCAAAGGCTGGTAATACTTCCTGAAAGAACGTATGGACTGCTTCGGCTTTCAAACTCTGACGCCATGAACGAAAATCTGCTTCAAATCCAGCAGATAAAGCCAACTGAAAAATCTGTTTTTCTAGTTGAATATCACTCGCAAAAGGGAGATTATCTAGTTCATTTCGAGTAGTTACTAAGCAAGTTTCATATTGGAACTGCATATCTAAACGAATAGATCCGTCCTCTTCTCGTTCCATGTAGAAAGAGGGACGAAAAGATTGGATTTTAAGAGACTCAGGTGCCTCTACTTTTCCGAGTTCTTTAAACTGGAACAGAGTCGAAGCTAAGAGATCTCGAACGCTACTATCAAACTGCAAGATTTTCCTGCCACTATAATCTAAAGGAACTTTTCTAAGCGCATCTAATAAACTAGCCTGTTTTTTCGTCATCAGGTAAAAATTGCCTTTAGAGAATAAGACTTGTCCCCCATAAAAGACATTGACCCCTGTCCGTTCGAGGATTTCCATCTCATAATAGTTGGATTGTTCTTTAATCTCAAAAGAAAACAAACCTGCTTGACCATCAAAATCTTGGAAAAGAAGATGATGATATGTTGTAAGCTGGTGATCAAATTGGAATACATCTAAGCCCATCAGAAGACTGACACCTTGCTCAAAAAAAGTCTTAGGGAAATAGAGATGTCGCCCTTGATTTTGGAAAAAAGTAGGATTGTCTGTTTTCTCCTCAATCAAGCCTAGCAAGAAACTCAAAACTTCTTGGCTGGCTTTATCAAATTGTTCAAGTCTTAATGAAGACTCGTAATGTTTTCCTATCATGTAAGGTTTTGAAAGCTCTATGACTTTTAAGAAAAGAGGGATATCCCTAATCACATAAAACTTTTCTTGCTTAGAAAGACCAATTCTTAAGGTCCAGATAATACGATTAGTTCCTGCTTCTACCTGACCCTGTGCAGAAAGCTGATAAATGTTGGATTGACATGGCATTTGGATAGACTTTAAGAATTCTCCTCCAAAAGTCACTTGCGTCTCAACAGTCTCCTTCTCTTCCTGATTAGCCTCCAGATTAAGTAAAATTTTTTGTCCTAGTTGGTCATTTTTTAGGTAATATTCCAATGCCGCTAAATGAACACAGTAACCTCTTTTTTTGAAAAAAGCACAGGTACAAAAAATCAAATCGTCATCCAAACTATAGCGAATTTCTTCATCCGCTACACGCGCATAGATACGATGCTCTTGTTCTTTGATGATTTCAATCTGACCAGTTTCGTAGAGTTCTACTCCCTCCATTCGAAGCTTTCCTGGAATCAATTTAGCCATAGTTTCCCCTTTACTTTATCTCTTAATTATACCACATTTCTGCCTATAAAAATAGCCTTCTAGGAGTACTTTTCTCCTAAAAGGCTAGGTTTTTAATAATTTGAAAAAGTGGCAATGATTCGTTGGCAAACTTTTTCCAACACAGATGTCGGCATGGCTACATTCAAGCGAGCGTGAAGGGCTCCTTCTTCACCAAAGTCCAAGCCTCTGTTCAGGATAACCTTGGCTTCGTCTCTTAAGACTTTTCTTAGTTCTTCATCACTAATATCATAGGCTGAAAAATCAAGCCAAATGAGATAGGTCCCTTGAGGTTTCATGACCTTGATTTTAGTTTCTTTACCAAACAAATCGACTACATAAATGATGTGTTTTTCAATCAGTTCTTTGAGTTCTGCTAACCAATCCTCCCCATAGCGATAAGCTGTTTCTGTCGCTAAGTATCCTAATCCCGAAATTTCATGTTGATTATTAGCAAGCTGGCGTTTTTGGAAAGCCACTCTTAACTTAGGATTCTCGATAATAGCGTAAGAATTCTTAGTTCCTGCAATGTTGAAAGTTTTGGTAGCACTGCTTAAAATGAGTGAAAATTCTTTGAAGGCTTCATTTACTGTATTGAATGACTGGTGTTTATGTCCAAACAAGGCTAAGTCTTGGTGGATCTCATCAGATACCAACAAAACTCCATGTTTTTGACAAAGTTGTCCAATCTTCTCCAAAACCTCTTTTTCCCAAACACGTCCACCAGGATTATGAGGATTGCAGAGAACGTAGAGTTTCACATCCTCTTCGACAAAGTCTTTCTCTAATTGATCAAAATCAATCTCAAAAAGTCCGTCTTTTTCTACTAGAGAGTTGGTGATTAGTCTACGATTATTGAGCTTAATGCTGCGAGCAAAAGGAGGATAAACTGGTGTGTTAATGAGCACTGCTTGGCCTTCTTTGGTGAAGGCTTGAATAGCTGTTGAAATGGCAGGTACCACTCCCTCGATAAAGACTAGGGCATCCTTATCAAAGCGATAACCATGCTGCTTTTCCTCCCAATTTTGAACAGCTTCAATCAATCCATCACTAGCATAGGTATAGCCATAAACTAATTGCTCAGCATAGTCATGGACTGTCTGACGAATCTCAGGTAAGACTTCAAAGTCCATATCAGCGATCCAGGCTGGCAATACTTGACGGTCAGTCTCTGCTTCTTTCCATTTGTAGGTATGATGTCCAAAACGATTGGGCAAGGTCGTAAAATCATATTTTCCCATAGTTTTATCATCCTTCCAAGGCTTGACGCAAGTCTTCAATCAAATCTCTAACATCCTCAATACCAATAGACAAGCGTAAGAGGTCATCTGTCAATCCATAAGAATGACGAACCTCTGCAGGAATATCTGCATGGGTTTGAGTTGTTGGGTAAGTAATCAGACTTTCTACACCACCCAGACTTTCAGCAAAAGAGAACACTTTCAAGGTGTTTAAGATATGAGGAATTCGCTTCTCATCAGCCACTTTAAAGGAAATCATCCCCCCACGACCTGTATACAAAACTTCTTTGACAGCAGGTGATTGTTCCAAAAAGGCTACAATCTCTTGAGCATTAGCTGTTGAGCGCTCCATACGAAGTGACAAGGTTTTAAGACCACGAATCAATTGATAACTATCAAATGGTGACAAAACAGCACCTGTAGTGTTGAGATTGTAAAAGAGTTTTTCGTATAAATCAGCATTATCTGTCACAACTACACCAGCTAGAACATCATTATGCCCTGCAAGGTATTTTGTCGCTGAATGAAGGACGATATCTGCCCCGTCTTCAATTGGACGTTGGTAGATAGGACTGTAGAAGGTATTGTCCACGACAACTTTAGCACCCTTAGCATGAGCTAATGTTGACAATTTTTCGATATCAAATTCCAACATCAAAGGGTTGGTTGGTGTTTCAATATAAAGTACATCCACATCCTTTTCTAGCTCAGCAATTAGCTCTTCTTCTGTGTTTGCATAAGTAAAGTGGAAACGTCCTTCCTGTTCCACTTGATTGAACCAGCGGAAAGAACCACCGTAAAGGTCACGGACAGCCAAAACCTTGCTTCCTACTGGAAAAACGCTAAAGGCTAACACAATCGCAGACATACCTGAACTAGTTGCTAGAGCATAGTTGGCTGATTCAATAGCTGCTAAGACTTCCTCTGCCTTGCTACGAGTTGGGTTTTTAGTGCGAGTATAGTCAAATCCAGTGGATTGACCAAATTCTGGATGCTGATAAGTCGTTGAAAAGTGGATTGGTGTAACCAAAGCACCTGTTGCTTCATCAGACTTGATCCCTGCTTGTGCTAAAATTGTGTTGATATGAAATGATTTGCTCATACTTTACCTCCAAATCTATAGTAACTATTGTACCACTTATTTTGGATCCTTCGTTTTCTTGTTTTCAAGAGCTAGTTATAGTTTCAAACTATACAAAAACGATAGCTTCCTGAGAAACTATCGTTTTTCCTGTTGAATAGACTGATTATTTAACGTGTTTTGCTAATTCTTCTTGGGCTTTTTTATTAGATTCTTCTTTTTCTTTCAGCCATTTTTGTCTAGCTTCTTCATACTCAGCCGTTGTGACAATCTTATCTTGCAGTTTAACGTATTTGTATGATTCCACACCCTTGTTACCCGCTTGAGAGAAGGCAGCAGAGAATGGTACTGTTTTTCTGATTCCTGGTGTACCACCAAGAGATACACTTGGAAGCGTGAGAGAGCTATCCACCAACCAAGCTTGGGCTTCTGCGTATTTGTCATAACGTTTGGTCAAATCTTGTTCAGCATTTGCTTCTTCCAACATCTTAGTATAGGTATCCAAGCCAACCGCAGTCGCTTTAGCATTACTTTCACCAGGTTCTAAGCCAAGGTTTTGCAATGAACCACCACTTGTTAGACTAAGAGTATCAAGATAAGTTGATGGATCCTGATAGTCAGGACTCCAACCACCATTATAGAGGTCATAGTCTTTTTGAGCAGCTGTATTGGCAAGGTAACCAATGCTATCCATTTCTTCTGTAGTCAGCATTTGAATATCGATGACGACATTATCTGCACCCAAAACAGACTCGATAGATTGTTTGAAGGAACTTGCCTCTTGGACACCCTTCTTATATGATTGGTCTACTGGCAAGTCTAGATGAATAGGGAATTGTACTCCTTTAGCTTCCAATTCTTTCTTGGCTTGTGCAAAAGCTTCTTTGGCCTTATCAGCATTATAATAGGCATCTTGTGCATCCGCAAAGTTCACATTTTGCCATACTTGGCCGTAGTTAACCATCTTAGAAGCGACAACATCACCAAAATCTTTACCATCAAGAGTTACAAATGAAGGCGGAACGAGCAAGTTTCTGATAATCTTAGTCGCTCCCTCTTCCCCTTGTGACTGAGCCCCATAAGCTTTACGGTCATACGCAAAGTTAATGGCTTGACGGAATGATTTGTTTAAGACGGCTTCTTGTTGGGCTGTCTTTTCAGCGTCTGTCGTTTTTGATGTGTGGTTATAAGATTTTCTATCTAAGTTAAAGTTAAAGTAGAAAGAAGTCGCAGTTTGCATACTATAGATAATATTATCCTTGTACTTCTCTTGCACACCTGCAAAACTTGAACTATTTGGGTAGAGACGTGCGAAACTATAGACACCTTCGCTAAAGTTACGAACAAGCGCATCTTGGTCGCTTCCATCATAGTATGTCAACTTGACATCATCTACAAATACATTTTTTGCATCCCAATAGTTTGGATTTTTCTTGTATTCAAGTACAGATTTAGATGTGAATGATTTTAGGATGAATGGACCATTATACAAGATATTTGCTGGATCCACCTTACCAAAATCATCCCCTTTTGAGTTCAAAAAGTCCGCATTTACTGGGAACAGAATAGTTGCAGTTGTTTTTGAATTCCAATAAGGTTCTGGTTGAGTCAAAGTATATTGAACAGTCTGGTCGTCAATAGCTTTTACTCCAACTGTTGAAAAGTCTTTAGTTTTTCCGCTAACATAGTCTGCCAAACCAGCAACAGAATCTTGCACTAAATACAAGGCTTCTGAATTTTTATCCGCAGCATACTTCAATCCTGTCACAAAATCTTGTGCTGTCACTGGTGCATACTCTTCACCATCTGCTGTATACCATTTGGCGTCCTTACGAAGTTTGTAAGTATAAGTCAAACCATCTTTGGAAACAGTCCAATCTTCTGCCAATGAAGGAATGTAGTTCCCGTATTGATCATTTTCCATCAAACCATCAACCAAGTTTGTCACAACATCACCTGTTGTTGCACGGTTTTCTAGGAGATAGTTAAGACTTGAGGGGTCATTACCATATACATAATTATATGTCTTTGTAGAACTAGCTGAGTTGCTACAAGCCGCCAATAGCAGACCGGCACTTAGGGCAACGCCTGCTAGCGTCAGATATTTTGCCTTAGACTTTTTCATAAACAGAACCTCCAAATTTAAATTTTTGTATCATTATACAGCTATTGTTTTTTTTAGTCAAGTCTTATGCTCTAAAAATTTATTTTTTTCTACATTTTTTATATTTTTTTGTATTTTTTCAAGAAAAAAAGAACAATTTAGACCTTTTTACGTAAAAAGTTCAAATCGTTCGTTTTATTTATAAACTGTTATGATATTTTCAATCGTGTTCGTAACTGGTCAGCTTTTGCCTTTCCAATAACCTTATCCAAGAGTCGAGTATAAAGACTCATGATTCCGTAGAGCCCACCACCGATTGTACCAATTAAGGCGACATAGATGAAGCTCCAGAAACGTCCAGTTGGATGGAAGACAAGTCCAAAAATCCATTGCAAGAATCCAACCAGAATAAACATGACTAAAGTTAAAATAGTGACTAAGATTGTTCTCTTCAAGATAATCTTTCGGCGAGCACCTGTAATCTGACAGATTTCACGGTACATTAAAACAATTGGGATGATGAGACCGATGGTCGTTGAAATTAATGGTCCATAACTGTGGAAAATCGCTATTGATGGTAGTTGTAAAACGATCTTAGCAAGCGAACCATAGATAAAATATAGAACTGCCTTACGGTTACGGAACATAGCCTGAAGCATTGGAGACAAGACCATGTACAAACCTAGGATTGTTGACTGCAAGACTGCAAAGACAAACAATCCCAAAGCCAAACTATCAGGTTTACCGTAAAAGACTGTATAGAGGGGTTCCCCTACCATGACTACTCCAACCGTTGCAGGTAGTAGGAATAAGAAGAGCATGGTAATACTATCTTGCACCAACCGAGAAGCTGCTGGTAAATCACCCTTGACATAGTTCTCGGTCAAGAGGGGCAAACCAACGCTACCGATTGATACTCCTACGGAAATCAAAATCATGGTGATTTTATTAGGATTGGCAGAGAAATAAGAAAACATGACAACCAAATCTTCATTACTATAGTTGGTAAACCACTTCATGCTATTGATAAAGGTCATTTGGTCCAAGATTTGGAAAAGTTGAATAGCTGAACCTGTTATGATAAATGGAATAGCTTCCTTAATCGTATCAACCAGCAGACTCTTACTATCAATCTTATCTCGGGTTTCAAAAACTTTTTGAAGTAACCCTTCTTTATAAAGGAAATAAAACAAGACTGCAAAACTAGCTACCATTCCCACAAAAGCCGCAAAGGTAGATTGGGTAACTGCTGATAGATAATCTTTTGAACCAAGCTTCATAATGATAAAGGTCGCTAAGAGCATCCAAATAACACGGATAACCTGCTCAGCGATTTGGCTCATAGCATAAGGCTTGAGATTATTCATCCCTTGGAAAAATCCACGGATAACACTCATAGATGGGAAAATCAAGACCGCCCACGCTAAACTTTGCATAATTGGAATTAAGTCCTTACCGACTCCGGAAAGGTCCGCCAACCAAGGTGCAAAGAGGTATAAGATCAAGGCAAAGGCAAGTCCCAGCACAGTCATAAAGCCCAAGAAACTTCGAATCAGGGCAAAACTATGCTCTTCTTCTTGCATGGTATTGTATTTAGCGACTTGCTTAGCAACTGCAACTGGAATACCTGCTGTCGAAATCAACAAGAACCAGGCGTAGATATTATAGCCCATGGTAAAGAGACCGTTAGCCGTTGCAGCATAAGTCCCCATCCAGATATACCAGGGAATAATGTAAATAGCCCCGAGGAGGCGACTGATAAAGTTACTTGCTGTTAGCCAGGCAGTCCCTCGTAACATCTGGGCCTGCTGATGATTATTTTCGTTAGACATAACTTCCTCATTCATTTTTAATAACTAGGAAATGTTCCTTATCTTCCATTATAAACTTTTCCTTGTTACTTGTAAAATTCAGACTTTCAGTTTACAATAGAAAGTATGATAAAGATTGAAACCGTATTAGATATTTTAAAGAAAGACGATCTCTTCCGTGAGATTATTGACCAAGGACATTACCATTATTATCACAATGATGTCGTTTTTGATAGCATCTGCTACGATAGCCGAAAAGCTCAAGAAAATAGTCTCTTTTTTGTCAAAGGAGCAGCCTTCAAAAAAGAATTTCTCCTTTCAGCAATTGCACAAGGTCTTGGTTGGTATGTAGCAGAACAAGACTATGAAGTCGGTATTCCCGTTATCGTCGTTAGCGATATTAAGAAAGCCATGAGTTTGATTGCCATGGAGTTTTATGGCAACCCCCAAGAGAAATTAAAACTTCTTGCTTTCACTGGAACTAAAGGAAAAACAACGGCAGCTTACTTTGCTTATAACATCTTAAATCAAGAACATCGTCCAGCTATGTTGTCAACCATGAACACGACTTTGGACGGTAAGACTTTCTTTAAATCTGCTCTAACAACTCCTGAAAGTATTGATCTCTTTGAGATGATGGCCCAGGCAGTTGATAATGGAAGAACTCATCTTATTATGGAGGTATCCAGCCAAGCCTACTTGGTGAAACGAGTCTACGGCCTAACCTTTGATGTCGGTGTCTTCCTCAACATTAGTCCTGACCATATTGGACCTATTGAGCATCCGACCTTTGAAGATTATTTCTATCACAAGCGTCTCTTGATGAAAAATAGCCGAGCAGTTGTCATTAATAGCGATATGGAACACTTCTCTGTTCTGAAAGAACAAGTTGAGAACCAAGACCATGACTTCTACGGTAGCCAATCAAGTAATCAAATTGAAAACTCCAAAGCCTTTAGCTTCTCAGCTACTGGTAAATTAGCTGGAGACTATGACATCCAGTTGATTGGGCACTTCAACCAAGAAAATGCAGTCGCTGCTGGACTTGCTTGTCTTCGTCTAGGTGCTAGTCTTGAAGACATCAAAAAAGGGATTGCGACTACTCGCGTCCCTGGTCGTATGGAAGTTCTCACACAGAAAAATGGCGCAAAAGTTTTCATCGACTACGCCCACAATGGTGACAGTCTTAAAAAACTAATCTCTGTCGTTGAAACTCATCAAACTGGAAAGATTGCTTTAGTACTTGGTTCAACTGGAAACAAGGGAGAAAGCCGTCGTAAGGACTTTGGACTTCTCCTCGATCAACATCCTGAAATTCAAGTCTTTCTAACAGCTGATGATCCAAACTACGAAGATCCAATGGCCATTGCAGATGAAATCAGTAGTTATATCAACCATCCTGTAGAAAAGATTGTCGATCGCGAGCAAGCTATCAAGGCTGCTATGTCTGTTACAAGTCAAGAACTGGACGCTGTGATTATCGCTGGTAAAGGAGCAGACTGCTATCAAATCGTCCAAGGCAAGAAGGAAGACTACCCTGGAGATGCAGCCATCGCTGAACGTTATCTATAGTAAATTTAAAGAAGGCTAGGAAATTTCCTAGCCTTTATTTTTTTATAAATATGAGTCTTTCTTTATCAAATTCTACAGCTAACTCATATTTCCCCTCTTCATTTTGAACGATGTAGCCCAATAAAATTAAACTATCAACAAAGATATCTCGACGTTTCTGCATAAGCTGTTCTTTTTTGAGAAATTTGAGCAAAAAGGTTGTCATATACTTAAGGGCATACTCAGGATTGACATCTCCTAAAATAGCATAGAGTGCCTTCTGATCATCGGTCAGCGGATACTGGTGCTTAACCTTATAAAAGTAATTAGACAAGGTCATCTTTTCCCGAGCAAAATCCGTATACTCTTCTAGGATTGCTGCATTGGTTTGATTGCGTAATTCCGTCTGAAAATGTTTCTCCAGGGTTTCTTGATAAACAGGACTATCATCTCTCACAAAGACTTCCTGGTCTAGTTCAAGAGAATTTGTAGATTCTAGAAATGGGAGATTGAGAGAATAGCGTTTGTTCTCTCTCAAAATCAATCCCGCTTTAATATATTCCTCCAAATACTTGTCAACTGCAACCTCTGGAAACTGAGCCTTGATTTCACGGAGGATAACATCGTCATGCTGATCAAGATAGTCAACCAAATCTCTAAAGAATGGTTGTCGTGTCAAACGAGATGGATTAAAAATCTGAATCATGAAGATTCCTTTCTTTACAAACTAAAAGTGGTGATGTTGCTAATTGACTCGGATTAGTACCAGGTTGATTCAAAGGTACAGCTAGCCCTAGTTCTCTATAGTATTCACCCCAGAAATCACTAATTTCCTGTGTATCATTCCCAAACTTCATGGGAATGGTCTCAAAAATAGGGAGGATTTCTGCAATAAATTGGGAACAATAGAAACCATCTCCATCCGGATAAAAGGAAGAATTGTAGGGCGAACCCAAAAGGCTCTCTGCCTGCTTTTTGACTTCTTTGTGATCGATTTTCGGATAGCGATAAAGGTCATAGACTTTCTCAACTTCAAAGAAATCTTCAGGAGATTGGGCAAGGACACCACCTTCCACCGTTGCATGATAAATGAAACCGTCCAAAAAGATGGCCACATGGCTATAGTTGCCAGTTGATGCCTGGATGGCCTGTCCCATATCTGACAGGTCCTTTACAAAAATCAAATCGCCATTTTCCAACATACTTCTCTCCTAGCAAAAAAGGAGCCTAAACTCCTTTTTAATAATGGGTTTCCCCATCTATCATTATGCATTAAAACTTTCAGTCAATTGTGGTACTACTTGTTTCTTACGTGAAACAGCACCTGGAAGGAAAGCGTGGTTGTTTTCAAGTTTGAAGTTGAAGGCTGCTTCAACTTTGTCCATGTTAGCACCAAGAGCCAAAATTTCTGAGTTTGAGTTGACGATGTCTGTAATCATCAAAACAAAGTCAGAGTAACCGTTTGCTGCGTTTGCTGCTTGGATAGCTGCTTCGATTTCAGTTTGGCGTTCCAAGACTTCAGCGATATCAACTGTATTGACTTGAGCCACACGAACGTTGTTTCCGTTCAATTCAAAAGTCTTAGCATCGATGTCGATCAATTCTTCTGCTGATTTGCTTGCCAAGTTCGTACCAGCCTTGAGCATTGCAAGACCGTATTCTTCCAAGTTCACACCAGCCAATTCAGCCAATTCAGGCGCAATCACTTTATCAGATGGATGAGTTGTTGGAGATTTCAAAAGAAGGGTATCTGAAATCAAACCTGAAAGCATCAAACCTGCAATTTCTTTTGGTACAGCTACGCCATGCTCTTTGAACATGCGGTATACGATAGAAGATGCTGATCCGACCGGCTCCAAGCGCATATAAAGTGGGCTCGCCGTTTCAAAGTTAGCCACACGGTGGTGGTCCACAACACCATAAACTTCTACTTCAGCGATATCTGATACTGATTGTTGGAATTCATTGTGGTCAGTCAAGATAACTTGTTCTGCACCTTCTGCTTTAACTGATGTGATCACGCGTGGTGCTTCCACACCAAAATAGTCCAATACGAAAGCTGTTTCTTCATTTGGAGTACCAAGAGCTACTGCTTCTGTATCCAAACCATAAGCTTCTTTTGCAAGATAAGCAAAGGCTACAGATGAACCGATAGCATCTGAATCTGGATTTTGGTGACCAAATACTAGAATCTTAGACATGATAATACCTCGTTTCTTTATTCTCCTTATTGTAGCATTTTTTTCAATTTTTGACAAAAGTAAGAGGAGTCAAAGGACTCCCCCTACTCTTCAAAATGACTGAGTAAATTTTTTTCTCGGTTTTCAGATAAAAATCTTTCCTTTTGCGCTCTCTTCTTACGTTTGAGAAGGGCTTCAGCCGACATGGCTTCTTCTTTACTATCGAAACCTTGAGCATAGATGAGTTTTACCGGTAATCGAGCTCGTGTATATTTGGCTCCTTTGCCACTATTGTGGACAGCAACTCGTTTCTTCACATCTGTTGTATAGCCTGTATAGTAAGAACCATCACGACACTCAACTACATACATATAAGCCTTATGATCCATAATAAATCTCTTGAATTTCTGGTGTGTAGGAACCATCACTATTATGAACAATGAGTGGTGGTAAAACCTTAAAGCCACTAGTGGAGCCGTCTTTGATAGCCTCAATCAAAAGCATATTGGCTTCCTTTTCCCGTTTAGGGTAGACAAATTGCAGCCGCTTTGGAGCTAGATTATGCTGTTGGAGTGTAGCTAAGATATCTAATAATCTATCTGGACGATGAACCATGGCTAGACGCCCGTTTGATTTGAGAATACTTTGGGCACTACGGCAAATTTCCTTTAGGTTGGTTGTAATTTCGTGCCGAGCCAACAAGTAGTGTTTGCTTTCGTTCAGATTAGAATTTGCGTCCACCTTAAAATAGGGAGGGTTGCACAAAATCAAATCGACCTTACTCCCCTGAATGTAGCTAGGCATATTTTTCAAATCATCACAAATAACCTGCATCTGATTTTCTAAACCATTTAAACGAACCGACCGTTCAGCCATATCAGCTAGGCGTTCCTGAATTTCTACAGATAGAATTTTAGCCTTGGTACGACTACTGGCAAAAAGTCCAACAGCTCCATTACCTGCACAGAAATCCACTATCAACCCATTTTTAGGAAAACGAGGAAAACGAGACAGGAGAACACTATCCACTGAATAGCTGAAAACCTCTCTATTTTGAATAATCTTGATATCTGTAGAGAAGAGTTGGTTAATGCGCTCTCCTGATTTTAATAATTGTTCTTCGTTCATACTTCTATTGCCACAAATTAAATAACATCAAAGATGGTTAGAAATTTATCAATTACTGTTTTTCTTTAAATGCTCCAAGGCTTCTCGAGTCCAAATAGGCATCATGCGACCAAGCGGTGCAAAACCATATTTGATGCGATCATTCGAAAAACGTCTCCGTCTAGGAAGTTGATGCTTTTCTTCTTCCAAGGTACGAATGGAAAGGCTAGCTTTCCCAGTATATTCATCAAAATCTACTACCTGTACCTGGACTTCATCACCGATTTTTAAAACTTCATAGATATTTTCGATAAATCCTGTTCGAATCTCTGAGATATGAATCAGTCCAGTCACTCCTGTCTCTAGCTCAACAAAAGCACCATAGGGCTGAATCCCAGTAATACGGCCATTTAGCTTATCACCGATTTTCATTCTAGTCCTCAATTTCAATAGTTTCAATGACTACGTCGTCAACTGGCTTGTCCATTGCACCTGTTTCTACACCTGCAATTGCATCCAGAACTTCATAAGAAGCTTCATCCGCAAGTTGACCGAATACTGTGTGACGGCGGTCTAGGTGAGGAGTCCCACCTTGTTCAGCATAAATTTCCGCAATTGGTTCTGGCCAACCACCACGAGCAATTTCTTTCTTAGAATATGGCAAGTGTTGGTTCTGTACAATAAAGAACTGGCTACCATTTGTATTCGGTCCAGCATTTGCCATAGAAAGAGCTCCGCGAACATTGTAAAGCTCTTCTGAAAATTCATCTTCAAATGACTGACCATAGATAGACTCGCCACCCATACCAGTACCAGTTGGGTCTCCACCTTGAATCATAAAGTCTTTAATAATACGGTGGAAAATGACACCGTCATAGTAACCATCTTTTGATAGAGCAATAAAGTTGGCTACTGTTTTTGGTGCATGCTCAGGGAAAAGCTTAATGCGCATATCTCCGTGATTTGTTTTAATAGTCGCAATTGGACCATCTACTGCTTCAATGTCTACTTGTGGAAAATGTAATTCTTTTTCTACCATACCAAATCCTTCTAAGGCATCAAAAATGCCATCTTCTTCTAATGTTTTTGTAATATAATCTGCTTTTTCTTTGATTTTATCATGAGAAATTCCCATAGCAACACTAATGCCAGCATAATCAAAGAGTTCAAAATCGTTAAGACCGTCCCCAAAAACCATAACGATTTCAGGTTTTAAACCTAATTGGTCTACCACCTTGGCAACTCCAGCAGCTTTTGAACCGGAAATTGACACAACATCTGATGAATGTTCATGCCAGCGTACCATACGTAAAGTCGATGCTAAACTTTCAGGCAACGTCAAGTCATCTCCCTGATCCTCAAAGGTCCACATCTGATAAATATCTTCTTTTTGGTAAAAATCAGGGTCCACCTCTAAATCAGGATAAATTGGATCAATAGCCTGGCTAATCATTTCTGTTCGTCTAGATAGTTTAGCCTCATGACTACCGACCAAACCGTAGTCAATCCCAACTTCCTTAGTCCAAGCAATATACTCTTCAACCTTATCTCTAGCAATTTTATTACTATATATGACATTACCCTTTTTGTCCTCAATATAAGCACCATTCAAGGTTACAAAGAAATCAGGTTTGAAGGCTTTAATCTCTGGTACGACGCCGAAAATACCTCGACCAGTCGCAATTCCTGTCAAGATTCCCTTCTCGCGTAATTGTTGAAACACTGTTGGAATAGTGCTTGGAATAAAGCCAGTCTTTGAATTTCGTAAAGTATCATCTATATCAAAAAAGATAATCTTAATCTTCTTAGCCTTGTATCTTAACTTGGCATCCATTGTAAGACCTCCTTTAATTCACTCTTTCCATTATACCATAAAGTAGGCAAATCCCACATCTCCAATAAAGTCCTTTTCTCTTATCCGAATTCCTTTACTAGATACAAAACCAAATCATCATTATTTTGGCTAGTTGCATTCATTTCCAAGGGTTGATTTCGATACCAGACACCTGTCCCATCTGGAATATAACCTCGTTTGATGTACAATCTCTGAGCAGGTCCATAACCTGAGTGGAGCCCAACACCAAGCGTAACCTTATCCGATACGAGTTTAACTCGTTTTTCCGCTTCTTCCATCAAGAGATTTCCAATACCTTGATTTTGAAAAAGCTCAAAGACATTGAAATCTGATAATTCTGGATAGATTTCTGCAAAAGGACCATGTTTAGCAGAAGTCAAAATGGTAATGTAGCCCGCTACAGCACTCTCAACCTCTGCAACTAAGACTTCTCTCTCCCCACTTTCTTGCTCCTTAAAGTATCGAGTTAAATTATCCTCTCTACCAGGCCAACCCTGATTGATAAAACCTTGGGACAGGTGTTGGATATCCGATTCAATCATTTTTCTAATAATAGCGTTTCCCTTCATAAGATACTCCTTTAAAAATTCCTACTATCATTATAGCACCTTTATAGAGAAAAAAAGGAAACAGCCGGGCCTTGACTCGCTGAACTCATGAAAAAGAGGTCCCCTGGACCTAAAAAAAGACTCGTTGGGGTCTTAATTCGCTTTCTTATTTTCAAGCTCATGAAAAAGAGGTCCACCCGGTCCTGAAAAAAAGACCCATAAGGGTCTTTTCTTTAATCTTCGTTTACGAAAGGCATCAAAGCCATTACGCGAGCGCGTTTGATAGCTGTTGTTACTTTACGTTGGTTTTTAGCTGAAGTTCCAGTTACACGACGTGGAAGGATTTTCCCACGTTCTGAAACGAAACGGCTAAGAAGCTCAGTATCTTTGTAATCAACATATTCAATTTTGTTTGCTGCGATGTAATCAACTTTTTTACGGCGTTTGAATCCGCCACGACGTTGTTGAGCCATGTTTTTCTCTCCTTTATAGTATTAATTGTCCATTAGAATGGTAAATCATCGTCTGAAATATCCAATGGATTTGTTGTTCCAAATGGATTTTCATCACGTGAAAAGTCAGGTGCTGAATAGTTTGAACTTGGTGCAGAATGAGTTCCACCAGTTTGACCTTCACGTACGCTACGGCTTTCCAACATTTGGAAATTCTCAGCTACGACTTCAGTCACGTAGACACGTTGTCCTTGCTGGTTATCGTAACTACGAGTCTGGATACGACCTGTCACCCCAATAAGTGAGCCTTTTTTAGCCCAGTTAGCAAGGTTTTCAGCCTGTTGGCGCCACATGACGACATTGATAAAATCAGCTTCACGTTCACCATTTTGACTCTTAAATGTACGGTTTACTGCAAGAGTAAAAGTAGCTACTGCTACATTTGATGGGGTATAACGCAACTCAGCGTCACGTACCATACGCCCTACAAGTACAACATTGTTAATCATAATCTACCTTCTTACGCGTCAAGTTTGACGATCATGTGACGAAGAATGTCAGCGTTGATTTTTGACAAACGGTCAAACTCTTTAAGAGCTGCGTCATCGTTTGCTTCAACGTTAACGATGTGGTAAAGTCCTTCACGGAAATCTTGGATTTCGTATGCAAGACGACGTTTTTCCCAATCTTTTGATTCAACAACAGTTGCACCGTTGTCAGTCAAGATAGAGTCAAAACGTGCTACCAAAGCGTTTTTCGCTTCTTCTTCAATGTTTGGACGAATGATATAAAGAATTTCGTATTTAGCCATTGATATGTTCCTCCTTTTGGTCTAATGACCCCAAGTCTTTGCATGGGGTAAGTGAGGTTTGCTCACAATAAACTATTATACTAGAAAAAAATTTTTTTCGCAAGTATAAAACAATGATAGTTTATTTTTTAGAGTTTTTTTGCTGCAGTTTTGGTAATTTCATCTACGAAAATATTCTCTTCTTCAAATTTCTTCTTCAAGGAACTAAGATCAACCGTTCCCTCAATTTGGACTTCGATAACAATCTTACCATCTTTACGTGGAATATTAACAGTATGAGAAATATTAAGATTTTCCTCAACGATTAAAGAAACAATCTTACCGAGTACCCCAACTTCATTTTCTGTGATAAAACGAACACGGATTCCCTCTTCACCATAACCAGCAATTTCAAGAAAGGCTCCGAATACATCTCGATCTGTTATAACGCCATACAATTGACCGTTATCAACAACTGGTAAGATACCAATCTTATTTTTCAACATGAGATAGGTTGCATCTTCCAAACTAGCATATCCTGAAACAGTAACAACATCACGAATCATGACATCTTTTACCTTTGTCTTGTTAAGCAAGTAGTTCATCTCAAAGATTGAAAGACTAGTTGCTTTTGATGGACTAGCTTCAGCAATTGTTCCTTCTGTCACCAATCCTACTAATTTATCATTTTCAATAACAGGAAGACGGTGCAAGCCTTGTTCACGCATTAAATCTGCTGCATGCGCAACAGTTGTATCAGGACTAATATAAACGACCTTACGAGTCATAAAATCTTTAACTGCCATAGGAAATCTCCTTTATGTTTATAGTTTTATTATACACTTTTTACGGAAAGCTATCAAACGCTTTCATCTCTTTTTCAAGATTCAGAAAAATCTGGTGAACTTTACGAAAAAGAGCTCCACCTAAGAGCTCTTAATCATTTACTTATGTGGATTCTATGGTTGCTTTGCAATCTCTATCCGCCGACTAAAAAGGTCCCCCGGAATAATGTGGATTGCTTGCGCAATCTTTATTTTCCGACTAAAACAATCCACTGGATTGTTTTAGCCACCTAGATATGCTTTTCTGACTTCGTCAGATGCTGCGAGTTCTTTACCTGTTCCTGAAAGAACGATTTTACCTGTTTCAAGAACATATCCTCGATCTGCAATGGCAAGTGCTTTATTGGCATTTTGTTCAATCAAAAGAACGGTTGTCCCTTGTTTTTGAATATCTTGGATGATATCAAAAATTTCTTGAATGAAAATTGGTGCCAGCCCCATTGATGGCTCATCCAAAAGAAGGAGTTTAGGAGTCGACATAAGTGCACGTCCCATAGCAAGCATCTGTTGCTCACCACCAGATAGGGTTGCTGCATCCTGGTTTTTACGTTCTTCCAAACGTGGAAAACGTGAAAAGACTTTCTTTAAATTTGCTTGGTTCTCTTCACGATTTTTCTTAAGAAAAGCTCCCATCTCCAAGTTTTCCATAACTGTCAAACCAGGGAAGACATGACGTCCTTCTGGCACTTGAGAAAGTCCTGATGCCACAATCTTTTGAGCAGGCATCTTTTGGATTTCTTGGCCCAAAAATTCAATTCGACCAGAACTTGGGCGAACAAGTCCTGATAGAGTACGAAGAATAGTTGTTTTACCTGCACCGTTAGCACCGATTAGAGAAACAACTTCTCCTTCATTAACTTCAAAGCTCACATCACGTACAGCTTGAATCATACCATAGTGTACTGAGAGGTTTTCAACTTTTAACATAGACATTAGGCTTCACCTCCAAGATAAGCTTCGATAACGCGTTTGTTGTTCTTAATTTCATCCGGTGTACCATGAGCAATCAAACGACCATACTCAAGAACGTAGATACGTTCAGTAACTTCCATGACCAAGTTCATATCATGTTCAATCAGCATAATGGTAATGTTGAATTCATCCTTTATCCGACGAATCAACTCAGTCAATTCTGCAGTCTCTTGTGGGTTCATACCAGCTGCAGGCTCATCCAAGAAAAGGATTTTAGGCTCTGTAGCAAGAGCACGAACAATCTCCAAACGACGTTGTTGACCATAAGCTAAGTTTTTAGCTAAAGTTTCAGCATCACCATCTAAATCAAAGATTTTTAGTAATTCTAAAGCTTTGGCTTTCAATTCTTGTTCATTTTTATAGAAAGCTGGCAAGCGCAAGAAACTAGCAAATACATGTTGTTTATGATGATTGCTAAATGCGATGAGAACATTGTCTAAAACAGTTAAGTCTTTAAAAAGACGAATATTTTGGAAGGTACGCCCTAAACCAAGGGATGCGATTTTATAAGGTTGCTTTCCATTTAGTAAGTGTCCATCCAAAGTAACAGTTCCTTCACTCGGTTCATAAACTCCTGTTAGCAAGTTGAAAAGAGTTGTTTTGCCCGCTCCATTCGGTCCAATCAAGCCAACAAGTTCACCTTCATTCAATTCGAGAGTTACATCTCCAACAGCCGTCAAACCACCAAAATGTTTGGTTAAGTTTTTTACTTCAAGTAATGCCATTAGTTTTGTCCCTCCTTCTTACCTTTTTTAAAGAGACGTGATAGGCTCAATTCCCATGTACCAAGGAGTCCACCTGGTCTGAAAATCATAACAAGTACCAAAGCCAAAGCATAGATAATCATACGAACGCTAGCAACGTCTTGGAGTAACATATTCAAAATACCAAGAACAATGGCCGCAACAATTGATCCTGTGATTGATCCCAAACCACCAAATACAACGATGATCAAAACGTTGATAGAGTTGATAAAGCTATAATCTTTTGGTACAACTGAACCAACAAATCCTGCTTGAAGTGATCCTGCAATACTTGCAGTCATAGCTCCAAATACGAATGCAATAATTTTGTTTTTTGTTGTATTGACCCCTACTGACTCAGCCGCAATTTCATCTTCACGAACAGACAAGGTTAAACGACCGATTGGACTACGTAAAAAGTTCAGTGTTAAAATAGTTGTAATCACGGCAAAGATATATACCATTTGCCAGTTCGTGAAACTTGGAATTCCCAAAATACCTGCAGCTCCATTTGTAAGATTACCGCCATTGACAATTAAGATACGAATAATCTCAGCAACCCCAAGTGTCGCAACTGCAAGGTAGTCACCCTTCAATCGAAGGGTAGGAATTCCTACGATGAGGGCAACCAAACCAGCAATGATGGCGCCGAGCAACATAGCTCCAAAGAAGGCACCATAAGTTGGAGATTTTGATCCAATAATAGCTGCTGCATAAGCACCGATAGCCATAAATCCAGCATGTCCAAGTGAAAATTGGCCAGAGAAACCAACGATCAGGTTAAGTCCTACCGCAAGAATAATATTAATACCGATTTGTTCCAGAATTTGAATATGGAAAAGGTTTAAAATACCAAGTGAAACTAAGAGGCTAATCATACCATATCCAAGCAACAAAAGGAATATCCAGAGAATATTAGCTTTTACATTTACTTTCATTGTTTACACCTTCTCTTTCACATTCTTACCAAGGATACCAGCTGGACGAACAATCAAGATTAAGAGCAAGATTCCATACACGATGGCATCACGGAAATCTGACAATCCAAAAGCGATTGCAAAAGTTTCCAATAGACCAATTACAAAACCTCCAAGAGCTGCACCAGGGATGATACCGATACCACCAAGAACGGCAGCAACGAAAGATTTAATACCTGGAGTCATTCCCATCAATGGTTCGAGAGAGTTGTAATAAAGGGCAATCAAGACACCTGCTGCTCCAGCCAAAGCTGAACCCAAAGCAAAGGTAAAGCTGATTGTACGGTTCACGTTAATCCCCATCAACTGAGCAGCATCGCTATCTACAGAAACGGCACGCATAGCTTTCCCCATCTTGGTTTTTTGTACGATAAGTTGCAAAAGAATCATTAAGACAATTGAGACAGTCAAAATCAACAATTGGATATTTGTAAGACTAATTGGTCCCAAGTCGTATCGTACAGTTTGGATTGCTTGAGGGAAGGCACGTGTATTGGCACCCACCAGATAGACCATTCCGTATTCCAATAAGAAGGATACCCCGATAGCTGTAATCAGTACAGAGATACGAGTTGAATGACGCAGTGGGCGATAAGCTAGAAACTCAATGATAACACCGAGAATGGCTGAACCAATCATCGATAAAATTAAAGCTAAAAAGAAATTTAATTGTAGGGAATTAATCAAGAAATAGCCCATAAAAGCCCCCATCATATAAATATCGCCGTGGGCGAAGTTGATGAGCTTGATAATTCCATAAACCATGGTATATCCAAGGGCTAATAATGCATAAACACTACCCAGGATTAAACCATTAACAAGTTGTTGGAGCATATAGTTCACTCTTTCTAATAATAATTTTTAGGATATAAATTGCTTCTAAAATACCGAAACAGGGAGTGAGTAAAAAGCTCATTCCCCATTCTCGTTATCTTTAATTTATGGTTGTACGACTTCTGCCGCTTCAACTTTACCATTATTCATAGTCATCATGAATGCAGTTTTAACAGTGTTGTGATCTGCATCGAAGCTTGTTTTTCCTGTTACTCCCTCAAAGTCTTTAGTTTTAGCAAGATTATCTTTAAGTTCTACAGATGTTTTAGCACCTTTTGCTGCATTTGCTACAAGGTAAACTGAGTCATATGCAAGAGCTGCAAAAGTTGAAGGCTCTTCATTGTATTTAGCACGGTAAGCTTCTAGGAAGGCTTTTGCCTTATCAGAAACATCAACTGTTGATGAGAAACCAGAGATGAAGTAAATGTTTGATGCACGTTCTACTGTTGCTTGTTGAACAAACTCTTCACCATTAAATCCATCACCACCGATGATTGGTTTGTCAATACCCATACCACGAGCTTGGTTTACAATTTTACCTGCTTCAGTGTAGTAACCTGGTAATACGATTGCATCAAATTCTTTATCTTTAATTTTTGTCAAAGCTGCTTGGAAGTCAGTATCTCCTGATACAAATGTTTCATCAGCTACGATTTCACCTTTAAATGATTCACGGAAAGCTTTTGCAACACCTTTAGCATAGTCACTTGAGTTATCAGTATACAAAACAACTTTCTTAGCGTTCAATTTGTTTGAAACGTAGTTTGAGATGATTTTTCCTTGGAAACTATCTTGGAATGTTCCAATAAATAGGAAGTCTTGTCCTTTTGTCAAACCATCTTGAGTAGCACTTGGCGAGATTAATGGCACAGCAGCTTGAGTAGCGTTTGCCACTGCAGCAGCAGTTGCTCCAGAAGTCGCAGGCCCTACGATAGCTGCTACTTTTGATTGAGTAACAAGGTTTGTAGAAACTGAAGCCGCTTCAGCAGTTTCAGATTTGTTATCTTTATCTACAACTTCGATTTGTTTTCCATCAACACCACCTGCCGCATTGATTTCATCAACTGCAAGTTGAGCACCCTTTTGTTCAGATGTACCGTAAGCAGCTACTGCTCCAGTCTCTTCGAAGTTGAAACCAATTTTTACAACTTTTTCATCAATTGGGTTACCAGTTGTGTTTGAAGCTCCTGACTTCACTTCCCCACAAGCTGCTAAGAGTGCTGTACTTGCAAGAGCTACGAGTGACAATGCAAATTTTTTCTTCATGTTTATCTCCTTTTAATGTTCAATTTAAATTACATGTTAAGAATATACCGAATTATCAGAAAATTGTCAACAAGTTTCTCTCACTTTTTTAAATGATAACGTTTTCGTTGGTTTTATATAGGTTCCCAACGAAAGGAGTTTCCAATTCTTGAATATGACAAACTCTCACTTTTTTGATAAATTTCTCTTTTCCTAAACGACCTACCAGGTTTTCTACTTCTTCTGTTGGAACATAAAGTTGTAGATAACGGTGTTTTTTTGAGTGATAACAAATATCGCCATAATTTGCGAGTTTTTTTGCATCACGATTATAGTATAGGTAGATAATCAGACCAGACCGATTTTCTTTTTGAAACATAATTCATCTTCCTTCTAGTAATCTTCCTCTTATTATACCAAAAAAAGCAAACTCAGTCGAGTTTGCTTTAGTAGATTAATTCAAAGAATTATTGGCCATAATTTCATCAATGAAACCATATTCAAGTGTTTCTTGAGCACTCATCCAGTAATCACGTTCAGCATCTGCATGTATTTGCTCAACTGATTTACCAGAGTTATCTGCAAGAATTTGCTCTAAAGTCTTACGAGTTTTAAGCAAATGTTCAGCAGCGATAGCCATATCTGTTTGCTGAGTACCACCACCTGTACCACCCATTGGTTGGTGAATCATGTACTCTGCATTTGGAAGCATGAAACGTTTGCCTTTTGCTCCACTTGAGGCAATAATTGTTCCCATTGAAGCTGCCATCCCCATAACGATAGTTTGGACATCTGCCTTGATAAAGTTCATGGTATCAACGATTGCCAAACCAGCTGATACAGACCCACCTGGTGTATTTACATAAAGGTAAATATCTTTTGTACTATCTTGGGCATCCAAGAAAAGCAATTGGGCGATAACTGAGTTTGCCATATTGTCTTCGACTGGTCCAGTCAACATGATGATACGATCTTTTAGAAGACGTGAGTATATGTCATATGAACGTTCTCCACGACTTGTTTGTTCAATAACTACAGGAATCATTCTTTTCTCCTTCTGATTTCAATATTTCTTAGTCAAACGACTCGATACAGGATTATTATATCTTTTTGGTCAAAAAAGGTCAAATTTTTGCTCCATTCTAAAGACAGACACAAAAATTCAACCTCCTTTCGAAACTAAAACCAATAAGCAGTTTTAGTCTATCCTTAGAATCTTATTTTGTACCGAACAAGCGGTCTCCTGCGTCACCAAGACCTGGAACAATATAGCCATGTTCGTTCAAACGTTCATCTAAAGCTGCAGTAAAGATTTCTACATCTGGGTGAGCTTCTTGGAGAGCTTTTACACCTTCTGGAGCAGATACCAGGCAGACAAATTTGATGTTTGAAGCCCCACGTTTTTTAAGGGAATCAACAGCCAAGATTGCAGAACCACCTGTTGCAAGCATAGGGTCAACCACAAAGATTTGACGTTGGTCGATATCTTCAGGTAATTTTACCAAGTATTCTACTGGTTGAAGGGTTTCTTCATCACGATACATACCGATGTGCCCAACTTTTGCTGCTGGAACCAAGCTCAACAATCCATCAACCATTCCAATACCTGCACGTAAGATTGGAACAATCGCTAATTTTTTACCAGCCAATTGTTTTTGAACTGTTTTTGTGATAGGTGTTTCGATTTCAACGTCTTCAAGTGGAAGATCACGAAGTACTTCATATCCCATCAACATTGCAATCTCGTTAACTAACTCACGAAAAGCTTTTGTAGAAGTGTCAGTGCGACGCAAGATTGACAATTTGTGTTGAATCAGTGGATGATTAATAACTTCAAGTTTTCCCATTTTCAGAATTCCTTCTTTCAATTTATTCTTCTTATTATATCAAAAAATGGCTTAAAAAGCTTTCTAAACCATTTATTTTTTATAATTTCTAGATTAGGTGAGCCTCTTGGAGAGCTGCTTGTACTGTTTCAAGTGGTAGGTGAGTTAATTCTGTTCCCTTTTCTTGATAAAGATGTTGGGCATAGTCATCCATACGGTATTGATTGATATAAACAACACGTTCACATCCTACCTGAAGCAGTTGCTTGGTACAGTTGAGGCATGGAAAATGAGTAACGTAAGCTGTAAAGCCTTTAGGAACGCCACGTTCTGCCCCTTGTAAAATAGCATTTACCTCTGCATGAAGAGTGCGGACACAGTGACCCTCAATCACCAGACAGTCGTGGTCAATACAATGTTCTGTTCCTGATACAGAGCCATTATAGCCTGTTGAAACAACCTTGTTATCCTTAACTAAAACGGCTCCTACCTTGGCACGTTTACAGGTTGAACGATTGGCAATCAATAGAGCTTGAGCAGCGAAATACTCATCCCAAGCCAGTCTTTTTTCTGTCAAAGTTTTTCTCCTCTTAACTTATTTTTTGAAAAATGGCAAGCGTAAATCTGCAATTTTCTCAGCAGGAACCTTCATCCCATCTTTGATCCATTTAAGCAAGACCGATACGATGGCCGAACTCCAAAATGAATGCAGGTAAGAGCTGACACCTTTTGATTTCCCGTAGTATTTCTCTAGAAATTCTTGCATAGCTTGCACAAAGATTTTTTCCAAGTGATAGTCCAGGGCAAGCTGAATAACCTTGGCTTCTTTCTTGGCTTCTCGGAAAAGATGAACCCAAACTAGATAGAGATCCGTCTTGACATCGTAATGACTTAGTTGCTCCATGATGTTATGGACGCTACGTTTAAAGACACTTTCTAAAATCTCTTCTTTGGAATCATAGTTTCGATAAAAGGCTGCACGAGAAACGCCAGCACGTTTGACTAGCTCAGAAATGCTAATCTTAGCTAACTCCTTTTTCTCCAAGAGTTGCAAAAGAGCTGTTTCAATCGCTTCTCTGGTTAGCAAATTAGATTCTTGATTGGATTTTCTAAGATTTTCAAGCGATTTTTCAGATATTTTACGTTCAGACATAACAATTTCTTTCTACTTGTGACAACAGAGAGGTACTACTTTTGTTTCAAGGGCTTTCATGATATAATTGTAAAAAAAGACAGAACCTTTGTCAATGTATAAGTGATAAAGATGGAGAAATTCTATGACTTGGAAGATTATAGCTGACTCTGGTTGTGATTATCGTCAACTGGCAAATCCTGCTTTTGATACTGAATTTGTCAGTGTCCCATTAACGATTCAAGTTGCGGACCAGGTCTTTGTCGATGATACCAATCTGGATATTGATCAGATGATGGAAACTATGTATGCGACTTCTGAAGCTTCTAAATCAGCTTGCCCTAGTCCTGATGATTATTTACGAGCATTTGAAGGTGCCAAACATATTTTTGTAGTGACCATCACAGGAACTCTCTCTGGTAGCCACAATAGCGCGCAATTAGCTAAAAACATTTATCTCGAAGACCACCCTGACACTCAGATTCACGTTATTGATAGTTTGTCTGCTGGTGGGGAAGTTGACCTAATTGTTGAGAAAATCAATGACTTGATCAACCAAGGACTTTCTTTTGAAGAAGTGGTTGAAGTTATTACTACTTACCAAGAAAAAACGAAGTTGTTGTTCGTTCTTGCTAAGGTTGATAACCTGGTTAAAAACGGTCGCTTGAGTAAGCTTATTGGTACAGTTGTTGGGCTCCTCAATATCCGTATGGTTGGGGAAGCAAGTGAAACTGGAACCTTAGAATTGCTTCAAAAGGCTCGTGGTGCTAAAAAATCCCTTCAGGCTGCTTATGAAGAGTTGATCAAAGCTGGCTATGCTGGAGGGCGTATCGTCATGGCTCATCGTAGCAATGAAAAATTCTGCCAACAACTCTCAGAACTCTTGCGAGAAAAGTACCCGCAAGCTAATATTAGAATTATCCCTACTTCTGGGCTTTGCAGTTTTTATGCAGAAGAAGGCGGACTTCTCATGGGATATGAAATTGGTTAATCAATCAAACAAGGGATGACTTATCATCTCTTGTTTTTTTATGGTACAATACTTTTATGAAACATTTTGATACGATTGTCATCGGAGGTGGTCCTGCTGGAATGATGGCTACTATTTCCAGTAGCTTTTACGGGCAGAAAACACTTCTCATCGAAAAAAATAGAAAACTTGGAAAAAAATTAGCTGGAACTGGTGGTGGTCGTTGCAACGTCACTAACAACGGAACCCTGGATGACCTATTAGCCGGCATTCCTGGAAATGGGCGCTTTCTTTACAGCGTCTTCTCCCAGTTTGATAACCATGATATTATCAACTTTTTTACGGAAAATGGCGTCAAACTAAAGGTAGAGGATCACGGGCGTGTCTTTCCTGCTAGCGACAAATCTCGGACTATTATCGAAGCTTTAGAAAAGAAAATCTCTGAATTGGGCGGACAAGTCATGACTCAAATAGAGATTGTTTCTGTTAAAAAGATAGACGACCAGTTTGTCCTCAAGTCAGCAGACCAGACTTTCACTTGTGATAAACTCATTGTCACAACAGGTGGCAAGTCCTATCCTTCCACTGGTTCGACTGGTTTTGGCCACGATATCGCTCGCCACTTCAAACATACCATTACCGAGCTTGAGGCAGCCGAGAGTCCATTATTGACGGATTTCCCACATAAAGCCTTGCAGGGGATTTCACTGGATGATGTAACTCTAAGCTATGGCAAGCATGTTATTACCCATGACCTCCTCTTTACTCACTTTGGTTTATCAGGTCCCGCTGCTCTTCGTATGTCTAGTTTTGTCAAGGGTGGAGAGGTTCTCTCATTGGATGTCTTGCCACAACTTTCTGAAGGCGACTTAGTAAACTTTCTAGAAGAAAATCGTGAAAAATCCTTGAAAAATGCCTTGAAATCTTTATTGCCAGAACGCTTGGCTGATTTCTTCTCGCAAGGATACCCAGAAAAAGTCAAACAACTAACTGAAAAAGAGCGAGAGCAACTTCTCCAATCTATCAAGTCCCTCAAGATTCCTGTGACTGGAAAGATGTCCCTTGCCAAGTCATTTGTAACTAAAGGTGGCGTTAGTCTCAAAGAAATTAATCCCAAAACTCTGGAAAGTAAACTGGTACCTGGTCTTCACTTTGCAGGGGAGGTGCTGGATATCAATGCCCATACGGGTGGCTTTAACATTACTTCTGCCCTCTGTACCGGATGGGTGGCAGGAAGCTTGCATTTTGATTAAACTTTAAAGTAAGAAATCGGCAGAGATTACTCCGCCGATTTTTATTTTGTCTGAGTTCGAACATAGTGGGCAATAACATCTGAAGTGTATTGAGCTGTTCCAGGTCCAAATTTATCAATATTTTCCTTAAACTCTGGGTTATAGACATAGCCTTTACCGATATGACCGAAGACTTCAATAGAACAATCAAACCCATACGTACGAATGGCCTGTAAGAGCTTGGTTGCTTCTTCTTGGTTTTCGGTTGCTGTTGTAGGTAGTCCATCTTTGAAATTTTGAGCCAGGGCTTGAAAGACTTGGTTGAAGGTTTCTGTAGCCTCATCTTCTCTACCAGTTTGACGTTCGAGAGCCTTATCCATGACTTCTTGACCATATTTCTCTACTGCTTCTTGGTGGTATTTTTGATTGTCTTGATAGCTAAATCCAGTGAATTTTTCCTCAATGGTCATTTTTATTTCTCCTTTTTGTTCTTGTATGGTTTTTTGCAAGGTAGATATCAAGGTATCCAGATGTTGCCTTTCTCGAGTTAAATAGTCCAGTTGCCTAATCAGATGGGGCAATAAATTTGTCCTTTCTTCCTTTAACAGCTCTGCTATTTTTTCTAAAGAAAAGCCTAGATATTTGTAATAAAGAATGATCTGAAGTCGTTCCAAATCATCCTGACTATAGGTTCGATAACCGTTTTCCGACTTTAAAGGAACCAAGAGTCCTAACTTATCGTAATGGTGCAGGGTCTTTACAGAGACACCCGAAAGCTGCGCAGCTTCTTTGATATGGTACATGATTTTCTCCTTACAAGGATAGTATAACCCCTCCCCTTAGGTCAGAGTCAAGTGGTTTTACGAAAAATTTTTAACTTTTTGAGAAACTTTTGAAAACTTGAAAATCGCTTTCTTGACAGGCTTCAGAAAACATGATAGGATAATCAAGTCTATCAATCAAATAAAAAGCTCATAAAGAGCAATTGAGAGAAGGCTATTTGACAGCTCAAGTAGCCTTTTCTTATTTTAGAAAATAGATTGGAGTTTTAACTATGTCTGAAAAATCGCAATGGGGCTCGAAACTGGGCTTCATTCTTGCGTCTGCTGGCTCTGCTATTGGTCTTGGAGCTGTTTGGAAGTTCCCTTACATGACTGCTGCCAATGGTGGTGGAGGATTTTTACTAGTCTTTCTCATCTCGACACTTTTGATTGGATTTCCTCTCTTACTGGCTGAATTTGCCCTTGGTCGAAGCGCTGGAGTATCAGCAATCAAAACCTTTGGTAAGCTTGGAAACAATCATAAATACAATTTTATTGGTTGGATTGGCGCCTTTGCCCTTTTCATCCTTCTCTCATTTTATAGTGTTATTGGGGGTTGGATTCTGGTATACCTTGGTATCGAAATTGGAAGATTATTCCACCTAATCGGAATTGGAGATTATGCCCAGCAGTTCTCTTCCATCATTTCTAATCCAGTTATTGCCCTAGGAGCACAAGCAGCCTTTATCTTCTTGAATATTTTCATTGTTTCACACGGCGTTCAAAAAGGAATTGAAAGAGCATCTAAGGTCATGATGCCCCTACTCTTTATTATCTTTGTCATTATTATCGGGCGCTCTCTCAGCTTGCCTAATGCCATGGAAGGTGTGGTTTACTTCCTCAAACCGGACTTTTCAAAACTGACAAGTACTGGACTCCTCTATGCACTGGGCCAATCTTTCTTTGCTCTATCACTTGGAGTTACCGCCATGCTGACCTATGCTTCCTACCTGGACAAGAAGACCAATATGGTCCAATCAGGAATTTCCATCGTAGCCTTGAACATTTCTGTATCGATCATGGCAGGACTTGCGATTTTCCCTGCTATGTCATCCTTTAATATCCAGTCTGAAGGTGGACCTAGTCTCCTCTTTATCGTTTTACCACAACTCTTTGACAATATGCCCTTTGGTACGATTTTTTATATTCTCTTTCTCTTGCTCTTCCTCTTTGCGACGATAACTTCTTCAGTCGTCATGCTTGAGATCAACGTTGGTAACATCACCAATCAGGACAATCGTAAACGTGCTAAGTGGAGTATGATTTTAGGGGTATTGACTTTTGTCTTTGGTATCCCTTCAGCCCTTTCATACGGTGTCATGGCAGATGTCCAAATCTTTGGAAAGACCTTCTTTGACGCCATGGATTTCTTGGTATCCAACCTCCTCATGCCTTTTGGTGCCCTCTGTTTATCACTTTTTACAGGCTATATCTTCAAAAAAGCACTGGCTATGAAAGAACTTCATCTAGATGAAACACCTTGGAAACGAGGACTTTTCAAAGTTTGGCTCTTCCTTCTTCGTTATATCATACCAATCATCATCATCGTGGTTTTTATTGCCCAATTTATGTAATCATTAAAAAAGACTTGAGAATCAATCTCAAGTCTTTTCTTTTTATGGATGGCTTACAATCAATTCTAAATCTGATCCTTCCAAAGTCCAAGCTTCAACATCACTTGGAAGGATAAAGTGGCTACCTTTTTGGATTGGATAATCTTTTCCATCAACAGTCAGTTTCCCTTGACCAGCCAAGACACTAAACAAGCTGTAGTCAACTGTCTTTTCAAAGTCAACTTTTCCAGTGATTTCCCACTTGTAAACTGCGAAGAAATCATTAGACACAAGAAGAGTTGAACTCAGGTCATCTGCTTTAACAGTCACAGGTCGGCTGTTAGCAGGCTCACCGATATTTAAAACATCGATGGATTTTTCAAGGTGGAGCTCGCGCAAGTTGCCATTATCGTCCTTACGATCAAAGTCATAGACACGGTAAGTTGTATCACTAGACTGTTGCGTTTCAAGGATTAAGATACCTGAACCGATAGCGTGCATGGTGCCACTTGGTACATAGAAGAAATCTCCAGCTTTTACAGGTACTTTGGTTAACAAGGCATCCCAGTTCTTATCTTCGATTTGCTGACGGAGCTCCTCTTTTGACTTGGCATTGTGGCCATAGATAATCTCTGAACCTTCGTCTGCTGCGATAATATACCAGCACTCTGTCTTTCCAAGTTCGCCTTCATGCTCTAGTCCATAAGCATCATCTGGGTGGACTTGAACACTGAGCCAGTCATTGGCATCAAGGATTTTGGTCAAGAGTGGAAATACTGGCTCTGGACGGTTGCCAAATAACTCACGGTGTTCCGCATATAAAGTAGCTAGGTCAGTTCCCTCAAAACGGCCATTAGCTATCTTAGAAACACCATTTGGGTGAGCTGAAATTGCCCAATATTCTCCGATTTTTTCGCTTGGAATGTCGTAGCCAAACTCATCACGAAGTTTAGTACCACCCCAGATTTTTTCTTGCATTACGGAATTTAAAAATAATGGTTCTGACATGTTACATCTCCTGTCTAATTTTTCACCCTCATTATAGCAAAAAAAGAGTCCTAATTGAACTCTTTTTCTTATCTTATAAAGTAGGGAGAAGATTTTATAAAAATAGTAACGATATAGACTTCTTATTATATCGAAAGACTTAATTGACAAGATTTGGAAGAATGAACACGATAAAGAATGCCATGGCAATCATCATAAAAACAAGGAGATAGACAACACATTTAGTCAACCATGCATAACGACCTGGTTTTAAAGGTCTTTCTACATAGGAATGTTTTGGTTTTTTAGGATCATAATAAACAGTTACCTTTCCTCCAATTGGAAATCGTTCCATTAAAGGTGATTTTGTTAAAGAGATGAAACTGTTCCTATAAATTTTGTATCTTAACACCTGAGGAATTTCCCCATCTTCAAAATTATCCATTTTAACATCAGATACGATCGAACCTAAGGGAGTACTGATTGTATTTGAAATCGCAGATAGAAATTTCGGCCCGACAACCTTGTATTGGTTCCCATCAACAGCGTACTCGACCACTGGGAGACTAATTCCGTTATAAAGAGCATAGGAATATCGGATAATAACTCCTTCCGTTCTTTCGGTGCATCTCTTGGCATTTCTGTAATTACTCAAGATAAAAAAGTCGAACATGAAATAGGTGAAGGCAGCAAAGCCTAAACTCATTAAGCCCAATAATAGAAAGAAAGTTGTTGGCATATTTTTTCTCCTTCAAATATCCTAATGAATCTATTTTAACAGAAAAGAGATAAAAGAAAAAGACCGGATTTCTCCGATCTTTCAATAGTTCATATGCGCACATTCTTTTTTAAGAATCATTATGGTTAACTTCAAATGACTAAGCGTCTTATCTCATACGATAAAAATCAATCACTAGACCAGCAGGGCCACTTACTAGCAGGGATTCGGTTCCCCAATCAGTTACAACTGGCCCATGTAAAATCTCAATCCCTAATTCTTTCACACGCTTTTGATTCTGTTCCAAATCTTCAACTTCAATGTGTAGAATGATTCCTGACTGAAAACTTTCCAAAGGAACCAAATGATTTTGAGACAACATGAGACAGTGACTGCCAATCGTGAACTGAGCAAAACTGTCGTCAACATAATCGGCTTTTTTATCCAAAATACGCTCCAAGCTAGCACAGACTTGGGGAACATCTGAAACGATAATATCTAGTTGATTTAAATTCATTTACTATCCTCCATAAAAAGACCGGATTACTCCGATCTTTTTCAGTTCCTCGAGAGGAATTATTTAATTGCGCGTGATTGCAATCCTTCTTCTTCCAAGAAGAGGCGGAATGGTACAAGCTCTTCAGCTTCGTATTTTTCCTTGAAGGCTTTGATTGCTTCTTCTGAGTGTTGTTTTGGATCCAACTCAAGAACTTCTACTGGAAGTGGACGGTGTTGTGTGATGCGGGCATCGATCACAACTGTCTTACCTTCTTTGTTCAATTTAACAGCTTCTGCAACGACTGCATCGATATTTTCGATACGGTTTACAGTGAATCCTACAGCACCTTGCGCTTCAGCGATTTTCGCATAGTCAGCATTAGGGAAGTCACAACCAAACAAGTGTTTGTTTGTGTCTTGGTATTTGTCCTTGATGAAGGCATATTCACCATTTGAGAAGACCACGTTAATAACTGGAAGGTTGTATTGAACGTTAGTGATCACGTCTGGGTAGCACATGTTGAATGCACCATCACCCATGATGTTCCATACTTGGCGATCTGGATTGTCTTTCTTAGCAGCAATACCTCCAGGAAGGGCGATACCCATTGTCGCAAAGAGTGGAGATGTACGCCACATGTTCTTAGGTGTCATGTGAAGGTGACGAGTTGATGTTTGAGTAGAGTCACCGACGTCGATTGAGAAGATCGCATCTTCGTCAGCGTATTTGTTGATAGCGTTGTAAACTTGGTACAATTGCAATGGACCTTCAGTTTTACCTTCAAGCTTGTTCATGTAATCGCGCCAGTTTTGGTTATTCTTAACGTTTGCACGCCACCATGGAGTAGATTCAACTGGATTCACTTTGTCAAGGATTGCTTTCGCTGCTTGACCTGCATCTCCAAGGATTGAAGCGTCAAGGGCGTGACGTTTACCAAGTTTGTATGGGTCGATATCCACTTGGATGAATTTTTCAGTGTTTTTGAATGCTTGGTAAACTTCAGCAAATGGGAAGTTTGAACCAAGGAAAAGAACTGTGTCTGCTTCAAAGACCACTTCGTTGGCTGGTTTCCAACCAACACGGTAAGCAGAACCTGTCAAACCTTCGTAGTCCCATTCGAAAGCTTCAAAGTTTTTACCAGTTGTGATGATTGGGGCTTTGATTTTACGTGACAATTCAGTGATCACATCACCAGCACCAACACCACCGAAACCAGCGTAGATAACTGGGCGTTCAGCATTGTTCAAAATTTCAACAGCTTTGTCGATTTCAACTTCGTTCAAAGCAGGAGCGATGAATGAACGCTCGTAAGAACCTGATCCGTAGTATGAGTTTTCGTCGATTTCTTGGAAACCGAAGTTTACTGGAATTTCAACGACAGCTGGACCTTTTTTAGAAACGGCAGCACGGCAAGCTTCGTCAATCACTTTTGGCAATTGCTCTGCATAAGCTACACGTTTGTTGTAAACAGCGATACCGTTGTACATTGGATTTTGGTTCAATTCTTGGAAGGCATCCATGTTCAATTCGTTAACTGGACGTGATCCAAGGATAGCAAGGAATGGAGTGTTATCCATAGCTGCATCGTAAACACCGTTGATCAAGTGAGTTGCACCAGGTCCACCTGAACCAACTGCAACACCGATAGATCCGCCAAATTTAGCTTGCATAACCGCTGCAAGAGCACCTGTTTCTTCGTGGCGAACTTGCAAGAAACGGATATCTTTGTCTTCAGCCAAAGCGTCCATAAGTGAGCTGAGTGTTCCTGATGGGATACCGTAGATAGTGTCTACGCCCCATGTTTTCAATACGTTGAGCATTGCTGCTGATGCAGTAATTTTCCCTTGAGTCATAATGATAACTCTCCTTCAAAATAATTTCATATATTTACAAAAAACGCTTTTATATAGTAATTGAAAACGATTCTGTAAATTTACAATCCTAATTTATCACATTTGATTTTAGATTTCTAAGTATATGCTCAGAATACTCCATTCTCTATTACAGTACAGTTTGAAAGCGGTTTGAAAATCTGTTTTAGAATAGCAAAAAAAGCGGTTAAGACCGCCTTTTTAATCGACTTTAGTAAAATTAAGCATGAGAGAGCTGATTAGAACAGAGACTGAACTAAAGGCCATGGCCAATCCTGCAAGTTCTGGATTGAGCACTAAACCAAGTCCTGAAAAAACTCCTGCTGCAATCGGAATACCAATGAGGTTATAGATAGAAGCCCAGAAAAGATTGAGTAGAATACGATTAAAGGTCTTCTTACTCATATCAAAAGCACGTGCCAATCCTAGTAAATTGTTGGTTGTAAGGACAAGATCTGCTGATTCGATAGCAATATCTGTACCAGAGCCCATGGCAATTCCGACATCGGCTACACTGAGGGCCGGTGCATCATTGATCCCATCTCCAACAAAGGCCAATTTGCCATTCTTTTGAAGCTTGTGAATTTCATGTGCCTTTTCCTCTGGCAAGACATTTGCGATCACTTCTTCGATTCCAATTTGCTCTGCAATCGCATGCGCTACTCCAGCATTATCTCCGGTAAGCATGACCGTTCTAAGACCACGTTTTTTCAATTTAGCAATAGCTTCTCGAGCATTTTCCTTAGGGACATCCTGCAAGGCAATTAAGCCTTTTAACTGACCATCTACGGATAGGAAGACAACTGTTTTTGCTTCCTTCTCAAGCAAATCAAATCGTTCTTGATAATCATGTGGAATAGCAAGGTCAGCTAAAAGTTTAGCATTACCCAGCAAGACTTGTTTCCCATTAATAGTCCCAGTCACACCTTTTCCATGCAAGGCTTGGAAGTTTTCCACTGGGTAAAGGCTAATTCCTAGTTCAGATGCACGATTAACAATAGCTTGAGCTAGCGGGTGTTGAGATACATCTTCCAATGAAGCAGCCAAACTTAGCACTTCTCTTTCATCACCAATAACATCTGTCACTACTGGCTTCCCTTCGGTCAAGGTTCCTGTCTTATCAAAAACAATGGTTTGGACTTTTTGGATTTCCTGTAGAACTGTACCATTTTTGAGAAGAATCCCCATCTTGGCACTTCGTCCTGTTCCAACCATGAGTGCTGTCGGTGTCGCGAGTCCTAGTGCACAAGGACAGGCAATAATCAAAACAGCAACTCCGTAGAGAAGTGAAGTCACAAAGCTATCTCCAAGTAGAACAAACCAGACCCAAAAAGTAAGAAGTCCTAAAATGACAACTGCTGGTACAAAAATCCCAGAAATCTTGTCTGTCAAATCTTGAATAGGAGCACGACTCGTTTGCGCTTTTTTCACAAAGTCCACAATCTGAGCCAGCATAGTCTCAGAACCCACTTTTTCAGCTCTAAAGATGATCGTACCACTATTATTGATAGTTGACCCAATAACAGCATCTCCAACTGATTTATCGACTGGAATACTTTCCCCAGTCACCATTGATTCATCAATACTCGTTTCACCTTCTAACACAGTCCCATCAACGGCAATTTTTTCACCTGGTCGAACGCGAATGAGATCCCCAACTTTGACCTGTTCTAGAGGTATTTGAACATAAACATCATCACGCAAAACCTCTGCTGTTTTTGCTTGTAGGTCTAATAATTTTTCGACTGCCTGCGAAGTATTTTTTCGCATTTTTTCCTCAAAAACTGCTCCCAAAAGAATGAAGAAGAGGATAAATGCAGCACTTTCAAAGTAAACGGGCAGACCAGTGAAGAGGGCAACTAAGCTATAGAAATAGGCCACTAGGGTTCCCAGAGCAACCAAGGTATCCATATTGGAATTGTGCTTTTTAAAACTAGCCCAGGCGCTTCTGATATATGGAACTCCAGCTACCAGCATAATGGGTGTTGTGGCTAAAAAGGTGCCCCAACGCATAACTTGGTGACTAATTCCTCCTGTAGACATCCCAATCATGAGAATCACAAGAGGCACAGTAAAGATACTAGTAATCCAAAAACGTTGTAAAAGACTGAGAGACTTTTTGGTTTTTTCAACAACGGTGTAGGTCCCCTTTTGCATCTTCATGCCACATGAAAATTCATGCTCGCCTAAGTCTTGAGGCGTAAAGCGAATGACTTTTTCCTCGTCTTGAGCGATTGGTTCTAGAATCCCTTCTTCTTCGAAGAGAATCTCTTTATAACAGTTTGAAGGTGTCACACGGTGAAAGGTAATCTCAGCAGGAATCCCTTTTTGCAGTTGAATGTGGGCTGGATGGTAGCCTTTGTCTGCCGTGATACGGATTTTTTGAACACCATTTTCAAGGCTTGCTTTTACAATTTCAGTCATATCATTCTCCTATTCTACAATCATCTTACCGTGCATCATATTCATGCCACAAGAGAAACCATACTCACCTGCTTCTTCAGGAGTGATTTCAACCACATATTGGTCTCCCATAGGCAGATCAGCATGCACACCAAAGTCTGGGAAAACGATTTGGTCCAAGCAAGGTGAAGGATCTTTTCGATCAAAAATAATACGAGCTGGTTGCGATTTTTTGAGGATAATAGTTCCTGGAGTGTATCCCCCCATGACCTCCACTCGAATCTCCTGATAGCCATTTTTTTGCTGGGCTCTCTTAGCATCTTCTTGCGGTTTTTTGAAAAACCAAAAGAGGATAAAAGCAATCATTCCTAAAACAACAATAGATACAAATAGATTTAACATATCGTCTCCTTTACATACAATTACATCTTACTTCTGCCACAGCACTCGCTTTTTTCTCAGCAATCACTCCTTCCAAGCCTTCCAAGTCAGCTAGGGTAAAGTCACATTCTTTGATCAAATCAGCAAGTAACTGCTTCATCCTGCGGGAACAAACCTTGTCTTTGATATCCTGGACAAGTAACTTCTTGCTATCTTCCTGTGTCAACAGGGCTGAATAGATAAAGGACTTGCCCTGCTTTTCTCTAGTCAAACATTCTTTCTCAACCAAACGGGCCAAGAGTGTCTGAATCGTGGACTTAGACCAGCTAAACCTTTTCTCTAATACTTTGATAAGATCGCTACTAGTCTGCTCTCCCTGCATCCAAATAATCTTCATGACCTGCCATTCTGCGTCCGAAATCTGCATCAGCACACCTCCAAAATCTACATTTGTCAATTACAATTATCAGTATACTCTCAAAATCTACATTTGTCAACTAAATTTCCTAAAAATTTTAAAATAGTTTAAAATGTATTAAAATTTTTTCTTATATACTCGTTAAGTCCACTTTTTAAACTCTCTTTCATGTTTACAAAGACATAACTCAAAAACCTCCACTTGGAGTGGAGGTTTGTTTTACTACTAATACAATTTTAAATCATGTGAATCAGCTGGGAAACTTGGATCATATGGATTGTGACGAAGCTTAAATCGTTTCACATCTTCAATTGTCTGTGTTCCAGATAACTGCATAACTGTCTTCAATTCATCATTCAAATGTTCAAAGACTTGGCGTACACCAACGCTACCACCAAGGGCTAAACCATAAATGACAGGTCGTCCAATGGCTACTAAGTCAGCTCCTGAAGCCAAGGCTTTAAAGACGTGCTGACCACGACGAACACCCGAGTCAAAAACGATTGGCACACGTTTATTTACTGCTTCAGCCACTTCTTGTAGCGAGTCAAAAGCAGCAGGTCCACCATCAATTTGTCGACCACCGTGGTTGGTTACCCAAATACCTGAAGCCCCTGCATCCAGTGAGCGTTCAACGTCTTCACGGCATTGTGGCCCCTTGACATAAACAGGAAGTCCTGAGTATTCTGCGATAAACTCAACATCTCGTGGAGATAGGCGTTGTTTGGCTGATTTATAGACATAGTCCATTGACTTACCAGCACCTTGAGGTAGGTATTCTTCTACGATAGGCATGCCAACTGGGAACACAAAACCATTGCGTTTGTCTACCTCACGGTTACCTCCTACTGTCGCATCGGCAGTCAAGACAATAGCCTTATAACCTTCTGCCTTGACGCGATCCATAATGTGACGGTTAATGCCATCATCTTTACTAAAGTAGAATTGGAACCAATGAGGTGTACCTTGAAGGGCTTGAGAAATTTCTGGCAGGTCAACTGTTGAGTAGGAACTAGTTGTATAGAGTGAACCGAACTCGTGTACTCCACGCGCAGTCGCAACTTCTCCTTGCTCATTAGCTAGTCTATGGGCTGCAACAGGTGCCATAATGATTGGTGAAGATAGTTTTTCACCATCAAATTCAATCTCTGTGCTTGGATTTTCCACATCACATAAGGTCCGAGGAACAATGAGTTTGTGGTTAAAAGCTCGGATATTCTCTCTCAAAGTAAAAGTGTCCTCTGCACCACTTGCAATATACCCAAAAGAAGCTTTGGGAATAACTTGTTGGGCCTTAGGCTCCAAATCATAGGTATTTATAAAATCTACAGGTCCTTCTGCATTGCTTGTTTTATATGACATCAATAGTCCTCCTTAAACGTAAACGTTTACTTTTGTTTACTAGAATAGTTTAAAACTTTTTCATGATGTTTTCAAAAAATTTGTCTGTACTTTTCATCATAAAGGCAAACAGATTAAGAACTAGAAGTTAAAGATGATACAGATTCACTCCGCCTATCCTACTCTAAACAGAGACTATGGTTATAAACCTTCCATTAGACAAAAAGCTCAGGGAGTTCTATGAATACCTGAGTGTCTTTCTATTTAGACATTTTGCCAATTTTCTTGGTCTTCTTTAAAACGTTTTAGGAGGTCAAGTCCTTCTGGTGTGATATAGCCTTCTTCTTGAGCTAGGTGAATCAGTTCGCTGTAGTTTGAAAGTGTTACTAGTTTGACACCAGCATCTGCAAAGTTCTTATCTGCTTTTGGCAATTGATAGCTGAAGATAGCCACAACACCAAGAACATCTGCTCCCTCACGTTTGGCAGCAACTACGGCTTCTAAAACTGATCCCCCAGTTGAAATCAAATCTTCCACAACGACCATCTTTTGGCCTTGGGCTACACGTCCTTCGATTTGGTTTCCAGCCCCATGGTCTTTTGGTTTGCTACGGATGTAAGCAAATGGCAGGTTCATCTTGTCAGCTATAATGGCACCATGTGGGATACCCGCAGTCGCTGTTCCTGCAATCACTTCTACCTCTGGGAATTCTGACTTGATGGCTTCTACAAAACCATTCTCAATCAAGGTACGAGTCTCTGGATAAGCAAGCGTCACTCGGTTATCTGTATAAATCGGCGACTTGATACCAGATGCCCAAGTGAAGGGCTCTTCTGGTTTAAGGTAAACGGCTTGAATTTTCAATAAATGGCTAGCAATGTCTTTAGCAAGTGTCATGGGATTCTCCTTTTGTTTTTATAATCTAATTCTTTAATTTTAGTCTTGGTTCCATTCATCCTTGATAGCATGATAAGCTGCTACTGGATCAGTGGCTTGAGTGATTGGGCGACCGACAACGATGTAGTCACTACCAATATGATAAGCATCTGCAGGTGTCATCACTCGTTTTTGATCTCCAACTGCAGCCCCTGCTGGTCGAATACCTGGTGTCAGGCAAATAAATTCTGGACTGGTAGCTTCTTTGATGAGTTTTACTTCTTGAGCTGAACAAACCACACCATCTAATCCCGCTTCAGCAGTTTTCTTGGCATAGTGAATAACCGATTCTTGAAGACTGGTTTGGATATTTTGAAAGTCTCTCATTTGTTCTTCAGAAGTTGAAGTCAGCTGGGTAACAGCAATCAATTTGGCTTCTTTCCCAAGACCTTCACGCGCAGCCTTCATCATCTCTACACCACCTGCGGCATGAACATTGGTCATGTCAACACCCAGATGAGACAAAACCTTCATGGCTGACTTAACCGTATTGGGAATATCATGAAGTTTGAGATCCAGAAAGACACTGTGACCTAAGTCTTTCAAATAAGAAACAATCTCCGGACCTGTGGCGTAATAGAGCTCCATACCTACCTTTAGATAGAGGCTCTCTTCTGCTGGAAATTGTTCTAAAAACTTCTTGACTGCGTCAAAGCTTGGAAAATCAAGAGCAATAACCGGACGAGATTCGCGCATACTTTTCTCCTTTTACCTTTGTCAGCGAGAGAGCATGAAAAAAGGAACCTGCCTACAGCAAGGTTCCACGAAAAATGGGTAGAATTCACCCTTTCACCGTCTAACCTTAGCTGCCTCTCTGGACTGCTTTAAAGGTTTTTTACTATTCTATTATTTAAAGCAATACTTGTCAAGTAAAAACAAGTAACTGAACGAATCATCTGAAACTTAGTGACTCTGTGTTGTTTGAGTCGTCTGTGTTGTTTGATCTTGATTTCCTTGCTCAGCTTGTTTTTTCTTTTCTTCTTCCTGCTTCTTCTTTTCCTCTTCTTTAGCTTTGATTCTTTCGTCATCCAGAGCTTTATCCACTAGACTATAGCTATAGATACCTACCTCCATATCAATTCCACTAGGAACTGTTAACTGTGGTTTTATCTTACTATAGTAGGGTAATTTTTTCCCTAGTTCTGATAATGGCACCAAAATCTCATCTGTATCATACATAGTAATCTTTAGAAGGTCACTAGTTGCCTTACTTGGCGCAAGTTCAATCTTCTGAATCTCTTGCTTAATTTCTGGACTAACTTCATTTAGCTGAGAAATTAGGGTTTTAATCTGTTCCTCATCGTTAAACAAAACAGATATGTATTTCTCAGGTAAGTTATCAGAACTAACAGCAGTTGATTCAATACTTCCGCTTGATAAGATTGGATAATAGCTATCACCAGAAACAGAGTAAGCTACAATCCCAAATTCCTTCACTTCAATGGTGAAGTGAACTGGGAATTGATAAACTATCTTAGCCGATTCAATCCAGTGATCTGATTTAACCATTTCAGCATGCTTATCTTTATTTAAGAGCAAGCTAAGCGTATAGTCACTGTCACGAATGCCAGAAGCTTCCTTGACTTGATCTGCAGTTGTCTGAACAGTCCCCGTAACCTCAATATGTTTCAGAGTAGACAAAGGAGTTAGAAGATAAATAGACAAGAACAAGATTAAGAAACTTGGGACGAGGATTGTAACTGCTCGCCAGATATGGACAGATGGAATAGGAGGTTTTGGGGTTTTATTTTTTATTTTCCTCTTTTTATCTTCCTTAACCTTTGCTTCACCTTTTTCAGGCTCTACTTTATCTTGGCTCTTAGACTCTTCTTGAGAAGTTTTTGTTTCCTCCGTGTTCTTATCTTCAGTTTCTTCAACTGAAGCTTCATCACTAGTATCCGAATCTTTCTCTTCAGTTTTTTCAGACTCTTGGTCCACTTCTTCAGAACTTACAGATTCCTCTTCCGTTTTTTTACTCAAATACTCTTGGTTTTGTTTCTGCCATTCTGACAATTCTTGAGTATTTTCAGAAGCAGACTTTGCTGCTTGTTCTTCTTTTTCACGAGCTTCTTCCGCAGCTCGTTTTGCTTCTTCTTCAGCCTTTTTTTGAAGATATTCTTGATTTCGTTTTTGCCACTCTGACAATTCCTTGCCTTGAGTATCCTGATTCTTTTTATCCTTTGACATCAATTTTCCTTATGATAAATCTTTTTTTAGTAGCTCATAAAAATCTGCCACAGATTTTAATTCCTGAGAATTCTTCATCGTGTTTTGATAGATCTCTTTGTTGGTCAAAAGTTGATTTACTTTTTCTTCCAAAGTAGACAAGGTCAAGTCACTCTCTTGCAACTCCTCTGCATAGCCTTTCTTCACAAAATAGGCTGCATTTTCAATCTGATCTCCACGGCTGGCTTCACGACCCAGTGGCACAATGACGTGCAATTTAGCCATAGCAAGGAGTTCAAAAATAGTATTGGCACCACCACGAGTGATGACCACATCAGCCAGATTCATGAGTGGTTGATAGAGTTCCGTCGCATAGTCAACACGGTAGAGGTTTGAGCTTAGTTCATTTAAACTAGCATCTCCTGTCAGGTTGATGATATTATAGCGACTAGTCAGTTCTTCCTTGTGGTCTGTAACTAGTTGGTTAAAGACACGCGCCCCAGCAGAACCTCCAACAAAGAGAAGAGTTGGTAACTTACTATCAAAATAAGTTCGAATGTCCACCATTTCTTCAGGTTCTTCCTCAACTGGACCAGAAACCTTAGTCACGGCTCCAACATGCTCTACCTTAGTGAGACTAGACGCTTGTTCAAAAGTAGAGTACATCTTGGTCGCAAACTTATAGGCGATTTTATTGGCCAAGCCCATAGAGAGGTCAGACTCGTGGATGAAGACTGGTACTCTGCATACTCGCGCTGCGATAACAGGCGGAACAGATACAAATCCACCCTTAGAAAAGAGGGCTTGTGGACGAACTCGAAGCATGATAAAGAGCGATTGAAGAATTCCAAACGCAACTTTAAAGACGTCAACCATATTTTGCCATGAGAAATAACGACGAAGTTTTCCTGTTGCAATAGAATGGAAGGTGACGTCCAAACCTGACTTGAGAATTTCATGATGCTCAATCCCGTTCTTATCACCAATATAGTGAACTTCCCAGCCATCTTCGATAAACTTAGGCATTAACAAAAGGTTGAGGGTAACGTGTCCAACCGTTCCCCCACCTGTAAATACTATTTTTTTCATATTATCCCTTTAACTCCGCTACAGTGTCGATGAAAAGATCTCCACGTACTTCAAAGTTAGCATACATATCCCAGCTTGCATTAGCAGGACTGAGGAGAACCACATCTCCTTCTTCTGCAAGTTCAAAAGCCTTGCGAGTTGCATCCGCTATATCCGTTGCATCAACATAAGCAACACCGGCTTTATCTGCTGCACGCTTGACACGTTCTGCAGACTGACCGAGGATGACCATTTTCTTAAGTCCAGTAATATCTGGAACCAATTCGTCAAATTCATTCCCACGATCCAAGCCACCGGCAATCAAGATAACCTTGCTATTGTCAAATCCAGACAAGGCTTTTTGAGTTGCTAAGATATTGGTTGACTTACTATCATTGTAGAATTTCACACCCTTGATTTCATCTACGAATTGGAGACGGTGTTTCACACCACCAAAGGCTGACAAGGTTTCCTTAATGGTTTCATTGTCAACACCACGAAGTTTAGCTACAGCAATGGTTGCAAGAGCATTTTCTACATTGTGGCTACCTGGAACACCAATCTCATCAGCTGCCATGACTTTTTCGCCACGGAAGTATAGATAACCACCTTCAAGATAAACTCCGTCAACCTTTTCTAGTGTTGAGAATGGTACTACAGTCGCATTTGTCTTTGTCGCAAGTTCTTTAGCTAATTCCTGGTTGAAGTTCAATACTAGGTAATCAGCTGCTGTCATATTACTTTGGATATTCCACTTAGCTTCAACATAAGCTTCAAAAGAACCGTGATAGTCAATATGTGTTGGCATCAGGTTGGTGATAACAGCAATTTCAGGATGGAATTCCTGGATTCCCATTAATTGGAAAGAAGAAAGTTCCATGACAAGGGTATCCTTATCTGTCGCAGTTTGGGCCACTTGACTAGCAGGATAACCGATGTTACCTGATAAGAGGCCATTTTGCCCAGCTGCAGTCAATACTTCTCCAATCATGGTTGTCGTCGTTGTCTTACCATTTGAACCAGTAATACCGACGATTGGTGCCTCAGAAATCAAGTAAGCTAACTCAACTTCAGTCAATACTGGAATGCCTTTTTTTAGTGCTTTTTCAATCATAGGATTGCTATAAGGGATCCCTGGATTTTTTACCATGAGGGCAAAATCCTCATCCAATAATTCCAAAGGATGGCCACCAGTTACAACCTTAATCCCATCTTCCAAAAGACTTTGAGCTGCTGGATTTTCCTCAAACGGTTTACCGTCATTAACCGTCACAATGGCACCTAGCTTGTCCAAGAGACGAGCTGCAGATTCACCAGATTTAGCCAAACCTAGGACTAATATTTTCTTATTTTTAAATTGATCAATTCGTTTCATTTCTAGAACTCCATTTCTACTCTTACTATTTTACCATTTTTATGAAAATAAAAAAGCCACAAAGGGCTTTCTTATTTGTTTTTTGTTATTTATGAAGTTGGTAATCAACTTTAACATCTGTGCCTAGGTATTTTTATACGAAGAAACATAAAAAAGCGGATAAATATTAGTCCTATCATTAAGGAACTAGCTTTGTCCACTTTTTATTGTCGAGATGGGTTCAGCCACCCACTTTCTTGGATTTAGATGATGTTAGACCATTCTATTCTTGATCTTTTTTCTTACCCATTGCAAACAATCCAAGAAGCATACCTACAAGGCCTGCTGTTGCAAGATTAGCATTTCCTTTAGTACCTGTTTCTGGGAGAATATGTTGATGGCTAGCAGGCGCTTGATAAGTCTTATCTTGAGACATAGCAAGAGACACCATTGTTTGCTCATCTTTGTATTCTGGAACCTCATTGACTGCTGCTTCTACTGCATTCACTCCGCCAGTGTATTCTGGAACTTCATTGACTGCTGCTTCTACCGCATTCACTCCACCTGTAAATTCTAGAACTTCATTGACTGCTGCTTCTACTGCATTCACTCCACCTGTGAACTCTGGGACTTCAAGAACAGCTGCTTCTACCGCATTCACTCCACCTGTAAATTCTGGAACTTCAAGAATGGCTGCCTCTTCTCCATTCACACCTCCAGTATATTCTGGAATATCGTATACGGCTGGTTCTGTCTTGGCACTTTCAACTTCTTCTTTAGTCAATTGGATACGGTATTCCTTAACGTGTTTACCACTTTCTGAAACGAGACGTACCAAGACTGGGAGTTTATCATCTCCACTATCGACAACAGTTGCTGCTACATTTTCACCAGCTTCTACTGTTACTTTAGGACGGTTTCCACTGTAGGTTACTTGGTAATCCACACGATCTTCAGAGAAGTCAGCAATCTCTTTACCATCCACAAGAAGTTTTGCAGCTGTACTGTCCTTAGGTTCTTCACTTGGAGCGATGAAGGCCATTTCTGTAATAGCTACACCCTTGGTATCAGCTTTTCTTTCCATGCGCCATCTCATTGCCTTAGCTTTGACTGGAGCAAAGGTTACATGGATATCGGTTCCCGCTTGAATCTCTTGATCCGCACGGTATTCAACTTTTTCCCAGTTAGAAGGTGTATTGAATGGATGTTCCGGATCGTATGGTTGATAGTTAGAATAGTATTCTGGTGCATCAAAGTTTGGACCAACGTAGCGTTCTAGAACTAGTTTGGAAGGTGCGTCTGTTCCACCATCTGAGAAGAATCGAATGCTTCCTTCAGCTACTGTGCGTTCAACAATCTTACCAGCTTCCTTAAAGATAACACCTACTGAAACTTCTGGATTATCTGATGGGTTTGGCGACCAGTTAGTCCAACGACGACTTTCGTCGTCTGAGCCATCATGGATATAGTCTACACGGTCACGTGAACTTGAATCAATATCGTTGGTTGCTGAAGCAAATGAGCGGTTGCTATCGTCATCAAAGTCAGGGTTGTCTGATAGATTTTCACCGAGTTTATCCGTTACACGAACAGCTACTTCAGCAGTTAAATCAGTACCCAAAACGCGACCATGAACTGTAAATTCACCTGCTTTTGTTAGATTTTCTGAAGGCACTGCTTCCCAGTCAACAGCCAAGTCTTTGACTTCATAGCCATCTTTACCTGTGAAGTAAACAGGGACTTTCGTAGGTAACTCAAGGGTTTGTCCTTTAGCAACCAAGCGAGATGATTTGGCAACAGTAACAGGTTTACTCGCGAGCAAATCTTTATCATTTGTGAAGTGTAGGCGGTATTCACCTAGGATATCACCGTTTTCAGCCTTAACGACAACTCGGACTGGATCTCCTTCACGTACGCTTGGTACAACTGTTGCAATACCATTTTCAGTAACACTTGCTGTAACAGCCGGAGCTTTTCCTTGGCTTGCTTCAAGATAGTAGTCAGTCAAGCCTGGGTTAAAGTTTGGCAAATCTTTTCCATCTACTTGGATTTGTGCTTGAGCTTTCTTGGCTGCAGATACTTGTTTAGAGAAGATTTGAATTTCTGTGATAGAAGTACCCCATTTATCATCAGGATTTGTCATACGGATACGAACTGCGTATGTGTTGACTTTATCAAAACTAAAGTGGGTCATTTCACCAGCTCTTACTTGATCTGGAGCTTTAAGATTTGTTACTTCTTTCCAGTTATTGTCGTCATTAAAGACATGGTCTTCACTAGCTACAAAGCTTGGATTCTTAGGAACTATTGGAACATCTGTTCCTACATAGTATTCAATGACATAGGACTTGGGTGCACCAACACCATAGTCTTCGTGAAAGGCTACATTGAAGTTATCAACTGAACGTTTAGACATAATACCAGAATCACCAAAGAGAATTCCTACAGATGCCTCGTTTTTCCGATTCCAGTTTGTCCAGCGATTTGCTGGTTGATCATTATATGAAATTAGTTTGTCATTGACATTTGCTACTGAATCACTTGGATTTGAGTCTGATGCAAAGGCAAGTGGCAACTCTGAACCTGTCCATTGGTCAGAAATATTTGCACCAGTTTCTGTTTGAGCAGCTACACGAACATGAAGTTTTGTTGGTAACTGAGTACCTTCCACACGTCCTGTCACTGTAAAGCTACCTTCATTTGCATATTGGCTTGGATCAATAGCATCCCAAGTTACTTTAGCTGAAGATACTTGTCCATTTGAGTGGTAAGTACGGACGCTCTCTGGTAATTGAGGAGCTTCTGAAACAGGAGTTGTCACACTCACTTCTTCAACAGCAATAATACCTTCTACAGATACCTTGGCATGTGCTTCTTTCTCGATTCCTTCAACTTTACCTAAGACATCAAAGCTATGATACTTAGCAAGGTCTTCCTTAGGAACTGCTTGCCAAGTAACCTTGTGAACCTTTGGAAATCCTTTGTCATATTCAACAGTTACGGTAGCAGGTAGACTTGCCTCTTGGTTCAAACCTGTTACTACGCTGACTGGGCGAATAGCTTGGACGACTTTATCTTCAGTATTTGCTTGGATGTTCAAGTCAATCTGACCTTCTGCTCCTTCAAATTGAGCTTTCAGAGTTACTTGACCAGGTTTGTGTAATTCAAGCATACCTTTACGAACAGCTACGTCTCCTTCACCTGATGTTGAGAAGGATACCTTGTCAGCTTTTAATACGGCCTGAGTTCCATCTTGATAATGAGCCAAGACTTTGATACCAACTGTTTGGTCTTCTTTCAGTGCGTCTGCATTTTCAACTTCTAGGCTTAAACGTTCAATCTGAGGAGCTTCTTGTAAGAATTGGATAGCATAAGTCTGAAGTGCTCCACCATCATTTGGTTGAACATAAATACTAGCACGCATACCATTTGCTTCGTTAGCTTGAATAACAGTCACTTTCGCATTTTCAGCTAAAGCTTTGACTTCAGGCAAAGTAGCTCCATAAGCAAGTTTATGGTATAGAACCGGTTGGTCAGTTGAGAGCCCTTCTACAGGCTGGTCTGCAACAGTTACAGTCGGTACTACTGGTGAGGCCGCTTGACCTTCTGCGACTACAAAGGTCGCAGCGATTTCATCATCGCCTGAAATTCCTTTGGCTTGGATACGAGAGCCTGGGATAGTTAATTTAGCTTGATCTTCAGCTGCAACTTCCCACCTATCAACGTCATAGTTTCCTAGAGTACCATCTGACAATACATAGGTAACAGATGGATCAACCGTACTCAGATCTGTACTTGGTGCAATTCTCTTAACTACAGGTAATTCTGCTTCGAGCGCCAAGACTTCAACACGCGCTTCTACATCTCTTCCGTCAGCCACACCTTTAACAGTAAAAATGCCAGGTTGGTTGACATCAACTGCGGACCATTCTACTGGAAGTTTTGCACGGCTGCCATCACTGTAGATAAATCCTACATTTGAAGGCATTTTCGCTGCTTGACCGATTACTGTGCGAACTTTAGGAACCTCTGTACCTAAAACAGTTTTTTCCTCTTGGTCTTTCTTACCTGTGAAGATAGTTGTTTGACCAGATTTCAAGAAATCAGAGTGAGCAGTCAAGGTGAATTTACCTGCTTGCTCAGTTGATTTGACAATCACAACACCCTTACCATTAAAGGCTTTGCGAATCCATGAACCATCTGCTTGTTCTTTGTAACGTTCACGGCTGGCTTGTTCCCCGTTATCCACACCGACAATCTGACCTTGTCCATGCAACTGGAAGCGAACAAGATTATTGGCTGTAGGAACTACGTTACCTTTACTGTCAACAATTTCGTAATAGATATAAGTGAGGTCTTTTCCGTCAGCTGCGATAGCATTTTCTTCTTTGACCAAACGAACTCCTGCAGGTTCTCCAGCAGTCACAATCTTATCACGAGCAATGATATTACCTGCTTCGTCACGAGCTACTGCTTCTAAAGTACCAGCTTCAAAAGCAACCCTCCATTCAAGGTAAAGTTCATTCGGTTTAGCACCCTCTTGGTAAGTACGTCCATCACTTGTTTGTTTTTTAGTAAATGTCTTCTTGCCTAGAGTTTCACCATTCAAGTATAGTTCTACACTTGCAGCGTTAGAATAGGCACGGACTGGAATATTACCATCTGCATCCGCTACATTCGCTTTTAGAGTAGGATCTTCCCAGTTCCAGTGAGGAAGCAAGTGAACCATTGGTTTCTTCTCAGCAGAAACCCATTGGCTTTGATACAAGAAGTAGTCATGTTTTGGAATACCAGCTGTATCTACGATACCAAAGTATGAGCTTTTAACTGGTGTGTGGTTTTGGTTGTGCCATGGAGTAGGTTCACCGATATAGTCCGTACCTGTCCAGATGAACTGACCTGCATAACCTGCATTATCACGGTCAAAAGTCCAAGATGCTGTTGCTGTTTTACCCCAACCAACACGGTCATTACCGTAGTCTGATTGCTCATAATTACGGTAAGCCTGATTGCTGTGGACCAATTCACGTTCTGGACGGAAATAACTTCCACGTGTACGAGTAGCTGAGGAAGTTTCAGAACCGTAAATCAACCAATTTGAATGTTTCGCACGAAGTTTCTCGTAGTTGTCTTCTGAATAGTTAAATCCAACGGCATCAAGTTCATTGGCAATCTTTTCATGGTCACCACTACCATCACCAAAACGGAACTTATCTGCTCCCATAGTGACATAGCGTGTCTTATCAATAGCCTTAATAACTTGAACCAAGCGTTTAACTGTTGCTAGAGAACGAGGTTCCCCGTCTGCTTCACCGATTTCGTTACCGATAGACCACATAACGATAGCAGGGTTATTCTTTCCTCGTTCAACCATGGTACGAAGGTCAAAATCAGACCATTTTTCACCTTTCTTAGCATCTGGGTGAGTGGCATCTTTGTCAAAGAAACGTCCGTAGTCATACTGTTTCTTACCACCGTACCAAGTATCAAAGGCTTCTTCTTGGACCAACAAACCTAGCTCTGCAGCAATCTGCAACGTTTGTTCACTAGCTGGGTTGTGGGTTGTACGGATAGAGTTCACACCCATATCCTTCATCTGTTTCAGACGACGGTATTCTGCCTTATAGTTTTCTTCAGCCCCTAGAGCTCCATGGTCATGGTGAAGAGAAACTCCATGGAATTTGATGCGTTCACCATTCAAAGAAAAGCCTTCATTTGGTGTCCAGTTGTAGTAACGATAACCAAACAAGTCCTTCTTAGCATCGACCAATTGACCATCACGATAAACACGTGTCACCAATTCGTAAAGAGCTGGTTTGTCGCTATTAACTGTCCAAAGTTTTGGTTTATCAACTTGTAAAATAGCATTCAAGCTAGCTGATTGATGAGCTTTCAAGACTTGACTAGCGGTACGAACTAGATCCGTTACAGCTTGACCATTACGTTCAATGATTTGATACTCAGCAAGAATTTCATGATCTTTATCATCAGTATTGACAATCTTACTTGTTACATGAGTATCAACCTTGCCATTCTGTTGTTTTTCAAGGTCTGGTGTTAAGATAGTTGTTCCATTTTTCTCAGCATGAACCTTATCTGTGACTTGAAGGGTAACATCGCGGTAAATACCACTTCCTGAGTACCAACGGCTACTTGGTTGTTTATTAACCGCATGTACAGCTACGACATTTTCACGACCGTCTTTATTGAGATAATCAGTGATGTCATAAGAGAATTGGTTGTAACCATTTGGATAGTGACCAACTAGCTGACCATTTACATAAACTTGAGAATCCATGTAAACACCATCAAATGTGATACGTACATTCTTATTGAGGTCTTCTTCATCGAGTTTAAAGGTCTTACGATACCAAGCATCACCACCATTGAGTTGCCCACCTTCGTTTTGGGCAGGTGAGTCATGGTCAAAGTCATTGTAGATACTCCAGTCATGAGGAAGGTCTAATTTCTTCCAACTAGAAACATCGGCATCTGGCTTGACCGCATCTTTAGCATTGGCATTGAGCTTAAAATGCCAGTTTTGGTTGAATTCTCTTACTCGACTATCAATCAATATGTTCGCCCATCCTTGCTCTTTATTTTCATGAGTCATCATCTTCATTCATATTTTATAAAATTACAATAGATACATCAATAGTTTGTCGAAAAAAGCATACTTCAGACTATGATTACTAAAATTAGTAGAAAATATTGGATATAAAAAACTGTATTGAGGCATTATGTAGAATTACTAAATCATATACAAAATAAAAGACTGCTCCTTTATAGAAACAACCTTCTAAATTATTTTTCACTGATATGACATAATACCCCAATGAACCATGCTAGTCTAGCATATAAACAACAAATCCATCTGGCAAGATGACTTGCTGACCATCTTCAAACTGGCAATGGCTCGCTAAGTCAACTGAATCTCTGTCTAAAGTATATTTCTCTGAAGACTGATTAAAGATAGCTTGAACTTCTTTTCCTTGGTAGCTCCACTTCAAGGATAAAACATCTAGTTTCACTTCTTCCAAGCGATAATTTCCATGCTGAATAATGCTTGCCACTTCCTTACGGACTTGAATTAATTTCTTCATGAAAATCAGCATGTCATTGTCTTCAGACACACGCTCCCAAGGCATGACACGACGGCAATCAGGGTCTGGTCCACCAATTAGTGCTAGCTCTGTTCCGTAATAGATACAAGGGGTCCCCTTTTGAAGATAGAGGAAAGTTAGGGCAGCCTTGACATGCTGGATATTTCCGTTAGCAGTTGTTAGGATACGTTCTGTATCGTGAGAATCTAAAAGGTTAAACATCACCTCTGAGATTTGTTGCTTGTAGTACATAGACTGGCTATTGATTTCTGAAATAAATTGCTCCGTCTTTTTACGCTGACGCAAGAAATAATCCTTGATACTTTCAGAGAGTGGGTAGTTCATGACCGCATGGAACTCATCCCCTTGTAGCCAAGGCTGAGAAGTATGCCAGATTTCACCTAAAATATACAAATCAGGCTTTTTAGCGAGAACTGCCTTTCTAAAATCTTTCCAGAACTGATGGTCAATTTCATTTGCAACGTCCAAGCGCCAAGCATCGATATCAAAATTCTCAATCCAGTAGGTCGCAACACTTAAAAGATAAGCTTTAACCTCAGGATTGGCTGTATTTAACTTAGGCATGTAACTAGCAAAGGCAAAGGTATGATAAGGGAGTTCTCTCGCTTTCTTAAGCTTATCTTCTGTAATTGGAAATTCTTGGATATGGAACCAATCTTTATAAGGAGAATTTTCTCCGTTTTTTAAGACATCCTGCCATTGGGCTGACTGGTAGCCGATATGATTAAACACCGCATCAAGCATGACCTTAATGCCCCGTTTATGGGCTTCCTCGACTAGATTACGAAAGACTTCCTTGTCTCCAAAGTGACGGTCAATTTCAAAATAATCCGTTGTATCATACTTGTGATTGGTTGTAGCTTCAAAAATCGGACATAGGTAAAGTCCAGTGATTCCCAAATCTTTAAGATAGTCTAAGTGATCAATAATCCCTTGTAAATCTCCACCAAAAAAATCATCCCTATTAGGTGCAATGCCAGCATCCCACTCTCGAGCTCCATCAGGAGTCAATTTAGGATTCCCATTGGCAAAGCGTTCTGGAAAAATCTGGTACCAAACGGTATTTGAAACCCAGTCAGGAACCTGACATCCGTCGATTTCGTGAATATAAGGAAGCTTAAAGCCATTTCCTTCCGCATCCAAGTTTTCTTGAGTATGTTCTACGCAACCCTTATCACCGTAAAAAACACCCTGACCTTCCTCATCAAGGAGCTCAAAGAGATACTGAATCCGTGCAAAGTCAACCGATACCGTAACCTGCCAATAGTCAAATAGGGCATCTGAGGTTACTTTGGTCATTTCTTTCTTGGCTTCATACTTATCCTCAATGAAAATAAAGGGATCTCCATAGTGTAAGATAACCTTCTGGACATCATTTTTCTTTGTTCTAATTCGGATATGTAGCCGACCTTCTTTGTAAAGATAAGCATACTCTGATTCTGGTCTATGATAAATGGCTGTTAATTCCATGTCTTGTCTCCTAAAATTAATGAAAAGCAAACGTTTTCATAATTGCTAGTTCTAGTATACTATTTTAGCTGTTTATTTGCAATTTTTATACTAGTTTTACGATAGGTATACTGATGGACAAGGGTAAAATTGAGTAGACTCTTTTTAAGCTTTAAAAAGAGAGTTTCCATGAACTGGAAAACTCTCTATCATTACGAATCAGATGATTAGAATAAATGCTATCTGATATCTTTAATCTTCTAAAATGAAAATTTCTTCAACATGTAGTCGTAGCAATCTTGCAATTTTCATTGCTAGTTCAAGTGTAGGATTGTACTTGTCATTCTCTATAGCAATTATGGTTTGTCGACTAACGCCTAATATTCTTGCCATATCTTCCTGACGTAGTCCTTCAGACTTTCTTAACTGTTTGATATTATTTTTCATACAGCATTAGTCTTTCTGAAAACAATAAATGCCAATCGCCAAAACTACGATAAGGATAACAATAATCAAAAATATTCCTTGAACAAGTTTATTAGGTTCTTTGAAATCTTCATCACCGTCAATCATTTTCTGTTTTATGGCAGTTTGTGCAAATCCTTGAACAGAAATAGATAAACATAAAATCAGACATGGTAACATTTCAAGTTCAATGCCTTTTGTAATAGATTGATAAATATTAAATACTGTCCATCCACATAAGCCAAATAGAGCAGTTTTATAACCCCATTCCTCAGAACGTAGCTGAATCGCTCTGTCCATTTCATCCATTTTTCTCATGGTCCTGTTCCTCCAATCTGTTAAAACAATGTTAAGAGCCCTTTACATTTTTTATTATACTCCAAATAGATAAAATGTCAAGATGTTTTAACATTTTTTATTTTCTTCATCTATTCTAAGAATATTCCTAACTCCAATTTACAGTCTAATCAATCTGAAAAAGGTCAAGTTCTTTTAATCCTATTTTATCTTGACTTCATAAGCTTCGGCTATAGATATACTTTCAGTTATGTTAGACTCGAAGTTTATCCTCTCTTTTCTGCTTTCTTATCACTATTATACCTTAAAGTGGCTAAATCGTTATAAACTGTCTGTTTTTCATGTGGTATTTTTCTACAAATTAGCAACCGAAAAAAATAAAAAGCCATTCCTCAAGGGAACAACTTTCTCACTTATAATTAAAAGTTTCTCCTGCCAACTTATCTGCTAACTTAGGAAAGAGGGTATAAAACTTATGGGCTAGATTCAGCAAGGCTGGGAGATTGAGCTCGCGTTTGTTTTTGCCTATGGTCTTAACAATTTTTTTAGCTACTGCATCTGGCTCGAGTAGGAAGCGATTGACCGATTTGAGGTAGGTCCCATCTGGGTCTGCCTGGTCAAAAAATCCTGTACGGATAGGTCCTGGATTAACAGTCGTCACATAGACACCATAGGGCATGAGCTCAAGGCGAAGAGCATTTGAAAAACCAATGGCCGCAAACTTGGTCGCAGAATATAGATTTGACCTAGCAGTCGCAATCAATCCTGCCATGCTGACGATATTGATGATATGACCTTTTCGAATCTCCTTCATACGAGAAGCAACCAAACGAGACAGATTCATCAAAGCAAAGGTGTTAACCTCAAACATTTGATGAATATCTTGATTAGAAATCTTGTCAAAATCCTCAAAAATCCCGTAGCCAGCGTTGTTAATCAAAACATCAATCTTACCATAACGCTGATAGAGTTCAGTAACTAGTTCTTCTAAGGCTTGAACGTCGGTAATATCAATTTCAATCAATTCTGCCTGAGGATGATTTCCGTATAGCTGAACTAGTTTTTCCTTATTTCTACCGAACATAATGAGTTGATCATTGGGCAAGAGTTTGACCATTTCTTGGGCTAGCCCCCCGCTAGCACCTGTAATGAGAATAGTAGACATACTTATCCTTTCTCAATCTTCTAGATTTCCACTTCTTCCAAGTCTTTGACCACATGGACATTTTCAAAAATCGTTGCAGCATCTTTCTTAAGCTGGCTGATATCTTTTGAAAGGAAACGGGCGCTGATATGGTTGAGTAAGAGTCGTTTGGCTCCCGCTTCTACTGCAACTTGAGCAGCCTGCATATTGGTTGAGTGACCGTGATTACGAGCAATTTTTTCATCACCCTTACCATAAGTCGATTCATGGACAAGGACATCTGCATTGACAGCCAGACGCACACTAGCATCTGTTTTTCGAGTATCACCCAAGATAGTAATAATCTTACCAGGACGAGGCGCTGAGATATAGTCTGCTGCTTTAATCTCGGTGCCGTCTTCTAGGACTACATCCTGCCCGTTTTTGATTTTACCAAAAAGCGGTCCAAATGGTACGCCGGCAGCCTTGAGTTTTTCAGCATCCAGAGTGCCTTCTAGGTCCTTTTGCATGACACGGTAGCCCACACAGAAAATAGTGTGATCCAACTCTTCCGCATAAACTGTAAATTTATCGGTTTCAAGAATTTTCCCTAGAGAATCTTGGTTGAACTCATGGAAATGAATCTTATAGGGCAGGCGTGAACCTGACACTCGTAGACTGGTCAAGACAAAAGATTTGATGCCTTGGGGACCATAGATTTCCAAATCTGTCTGCTCTTCATTGGCCTGAAAAGCGCGACTAGAAAGGAATCCTGGCAAACCAAAGATATGATCTCCATGCAAGTGGGTGATAAAGATTTTGCTGACCTTTCGTGGTCGAATCGTAGTTTCGAGAATGCGATTTTGCGTTCCTTCTCCACAGTCAAAGAGCCAGACTTCGTTAATCTCGTCCAAGAGTTTCAGGGCGAGACTTGAAACGTTGCGGGCTTTAGAGGGCTGACCAGCCCCCGTTCCTAAAAATTGAATATCCATTCGATACTTTCTAATTAATCAATATATAACATAGCGGTACGGTTTTCCGAGCGATAATAAAATTTGCCAGAAAAAGCTCTAGCTTCTTGCAGTAAATCCTCTTGGCTATATCCCTTAAGTCGCTTTCTTCCATCTGCTAAATTTTCCAGATCTGTCAAGGCTGTGAGATTTTCCACGTTAACAACTTCCTCTTCACCAATCGCCTTCATGTAAATATTACCAGACTCAACAAAAACTAGCTGATGGGGAAAAATTTGCGCAATCTCAAAGAGTAATTCATCCGTAATTGCTTCCTCGTTCTCTGAGAAAATGCGACCTAGTCCTTCTTTCTCGTAGCAAAAACCAAAGGATTTACCAGATAGATTGAGGCGAATAAAGGGCTTGCTTTCCAAAGCGAAACTTGGCTCAGCATTATAGAGGTTCAGTTCTTGGCTGACTTCTGTAAAATAATCGGTCGCAACTTGAGGACTTTTTTTCTGGTAGAGCTCGGCAAAGTAGGCATTCACTACGCTGGGTGGAGGTGTGATGAGAGCTAGTTGCTCCTCTTCAGACCTACTAGCTAAAAGTTGGTCCAGATAGACCTTGTCTAGACTTGTATAGCCACCATACTTGAGTGCCAAAGTTTTGATATCAGTCATAAAATTCTTCTAATCTCCATTTATTTTTCTCAGAAATGTATCCTCTAATGACTTCGCCGTCATCTTGATAGTCCCGTTCTTCAAGAATCGCAACACTTTCTAAGTCGTGAATCTTGTAAGACTTAGAAAAAGGCACGCGCAGGGTAAATGCTTCAAAAATTTCCTTAATCTTATCCAACAATAAAGCCTGCAACTGCTCACGACTATTCTCAGACTTAGCAGAAATCAATGCATAAGGCGTTTGGGTAGGTGTGAAATCCTCCACTAAATCAGCTTTATTGTATAGAGTTAGGCGAGGAATATCCTCCATGTCCAAGTCTTTCATGATGGAGAGGACTGTTTTTTCATGTTCCTCATGATAAGGATTGCTGGCATCGATGACATGGACCAGGAGATCTACATGCTTGCTTTCTTCCAAGGTTGATTTAAAACTAGACACCAATTCTGTCGGTAGGTCTTGGATAAATCCAACGGTATCTGTCAAGGTTACCTGTAGATTGCCCCCCAGATGGATGCTTTTAGTTGTTGCATCTAGAGTTGCAAAAAGCTCATCCGCTTCATACTGGGTCTTGCTGGTCAAAGTATTCATAATAGTTGACTTCCCAGCATTGGTGTAACCAATCAAACCAATCTTAAAGGTACTTGACTCCAAACGTTTTTCTCGAACTGTCGCTCGATTTTTCTCAACCACCTTGAGTTGACGTTCGATATCTGTAATCTGGTTGCGAACACTACGACGGTTAAGCTCCAGCTGACTTTCACCTGGACCACGGGAACCAATTCCCCCTGCCTGACGGCTGAGCATAATCCCCTGACCAACCAAACGAGGCAAGAGATACTTGAGTTGTGCAAGATGAACTTGTAGCTTCCCTTCATGGCTTCGAGCTCTCATGGCAAAGATATCCAAAATCAACTGCATGCGATCAATGACCTTGACACCTAAGACTTCCTCTAAATTGACATTTTGTCGAGGTGTCAGACGGTTATTGACGATGACTGTCGTGATTTCTTCTACGTCCACCATTTGAGCAATTTCTTCCAACTTACCAGAACCGACAAAGGTCTTAGAGTCGTATTTTTCTCGTTTTTGTCTGTAGCTATCGACTACAACTGCACCAGCCGTCTTAGCCAGACTAGCCAGCTCTTCCATGGAGAGGTCAAAATTATCCATGCCCTGGAGTTCAACACCAATGAGCAGGACTCGCTCCTCTTTTTTCTCCGTTTCAATCATCTAAAAACTCCTCAATCTGGCTTAAAATACGCTCTTTCACACCAGATTCTCCTATCTGATAAAAGGTCACCTGCATGCGATTGCGAAACCAGGTTAGCTGGCGCTTGGCAAATCGGCGAGTCGCCTGCTTGAGACTATCTCTAGCCTCCCCCAAACTCTGCTCTCCTCGAAAATAGGGAAAGAGTTCCTTGTAGCCAATCCCTTTAGCAGCCTGCACATCTGGATAATGGTCAAACAACCACTTGGCTTCGTCTAGAAGTCCAGCTTCAAACATCAAATCCACTCGGTGGTTAATCCGTTCATACAATTGACTCCGCTCATCATCCAGACAAATAATCAGAGCTTCATAAGGACTCTCCTGATTTTCCAAATCTTGAGAAAAATGAGCAATTTCCAAGGCACGCATGGCACGACGACGATTAAACTGGGGAACTTCAAGACCTGCTTGCTCTAGGAGTTGGGCTAACTCCTCATCTGAAAAAGGCTCTAGACTAGCACGATAAGCTAAAATGTCCTCATGTGGTGTCTCTCCACCTAAATGATATCCTTCTAGCAGACTTTGGATATAAAGTCCTGTCCCACCAGCGATAATAGCAAGTTTCCCGCGATTTTGAATATCCTCGATGGCTGCCTTTGCTTCTGAAACAAAATCAAAAGCCGAGTAAGACTCGGTTACATCTCTCACATCAATCAAGTGATGAGGGACAGTTGCCTGCTCCTCCAGACTTGCCTTGGCTGTTCCAATATCCAGTCCTCGGTATACTTGTTGGCTATCCCCACTGACTACTTCACCATTGAATCGCTGAGCAACTTCAATGGCTAGGGCAGTCTTTCCAACTGCAGTTGGACCAACAATCACAATTATTTTGCTTTTCATCGTTTTTCCTTGAAAAATTCCCATTTTTTCGTTACTATTATTATATCACAAAATAGACAGGCAGAAAAATGCTATCTCTTGAGCTATTTCCGTCTGATTTATAAATAAAAGGAGGAAGACTCATGGCTAAAGGATTTGCTAAAGGTCTCGTAACAGGTGTTGCAGGAACTGTTGCTGCTGTTGCAGGTGCAGTATACGCATTCAAAAAGAAAGTGATTGAACCAGAAGAACAAAAAGCAGCTTTCATCGAAGAAAACCGTAAAAAAGCAGCTCGCCGTCGCGTATCACGTTAATAAACAAAAAAAGAAGTTGGGAAATCCAACTTCTTTTTTTGTTCTTAAATAGCCAGGTCAAACTTCAACTGCGGTTTCACTGGATCATAGTCAACTAACTCAAAATCTTCTGCTTTAATATCAAAGAAGTTGGTCTTATCTGGTACATTCAAGACCAAACGTGGTTGGCAGTTTGAAGGTTCACGACGAAGCAGTTCCTCCGCTTGTTCAAATTGATTGTCATAGATGTGAAGGTTATTGATGAAGTAGAAAAATTTCCCTACTTTCCATCCAAAGTGTTTAGCAATCATCATTTGAAGCGCCACATACTGCATGGCATTGATGTGGTGAGCTACCAGCATATCATTAGAACGCTGGGTCAAGGTCGCATCTAGATAGATGTCCCCATCTACTCGACGGACATCAAACATGGTCTGAAAGGCACATGGAAGGAGGCCGTCTGTCTCCTCAAAGGCCTGATAATCCCAAAGCGAGATGATATTGCGACGGTTCCAAGGATTGGCTTCCAACTGTTTGAGGATTTTATTGATGATGTCGTGCTTCTTAACCACAGCCCCATAACGCTCCCCAATAGTACCTGTGTCTCCCACTTCCCAATCATTCCAGTAGTGAACATTGTACTTGTCATTGAGAACTTCTAGGCTATTTGTCTGGTCTTGATAAATCCAGAGCACTTCTTTGATAGCTGATTTGATAGCAATGGGACGCAAAGTCGTGATTGGAAATTCACCCTTAGACAAATCATACTCTGCAAAAGCACCTGTGATGTACTTAGAGTTAGCCACTGTTCCATCCTTATACTTGGGACGAGCTTGTTCTGAAAAGACACCTTCATTGAGAATTCGCTCAATATTTTCTTTAAAAATTTTATCTGCTTTTGTCATTTACTCTCACCTCAATTATTGTCTTAACTAGTATAGCATAAAAAAAGAAAGGAGGAAAATCACTCGCTTCAAGAAAGTGATTTTCTCCTTTTTATTTCTTATTGCAAGACAAGGGACGCAGCACCGATAACTCCAGCGTCATTTCCTAAAGTTGCAAGAGCCAATTTAGTTGTTGTGCGAACTTGTGGGAAGGTATTTTCGTCATAAACCTTTTGCACGCCTTGAAGAAGGAAGTCTCCTGCAGCTGATACCCCTCCACCGATAACGATAGTTGATGGGTTTAGGATAGAACCAATATTGGCACATGCAATACCCAAGTAACGTGAGAAGTTGCGGTAAACGATCAAAGCAAGGTCGTCCCCTTCTTTTGCCAAATCAAAGACAGTTTTAGCTGTTACTTCTTCTCCGTCATCAATCAAGCGTTTCAATTCCGCATCGCCTTCGTATTCATCTGCATAACGACGAGTCAAGTTGACAATCCCTGTAGCTGAAGCTACTGTCTCAAGACAGCCTTTTTTACCACACGTACATGCGATTGGTTGGTCAAAGTCAACTGTAATATGTCCAAGTTCACCTGCAGCACCTGCAACACCGTGAAGTAATTTTCCTTCTGCCACGATACCGCCACCAACACCTGTACCAAGTGTCATAAAGACAACGTCTGGTTGGTTTTCACCAGCACCCATCCAACGCTCACCAAGAGCAGCTACGTTGGCGTCATTGTCGATAAAGAATGGAATACCCAAGGCTTTTTCCATTTTTTCTTTGATTGGTTGAAGAGTTTTCCAGTTGAGGTTATAGGCACCGATAACAGTTCCTTTTTCACGGTCAACCACACCAGGTGAACCCATACCAATTCCACGAAAATCTGCAGCAGACAATCCAAGCAAGCCCAAACGGTGTTGAATCGATTCAATCATATCGTCTACGATATGGCTTCCTTCATCCAAAATGTTAGTCTTGATAGACCATTTTTCTTGGATTTCTCCTTCCAGCGTTAAAATAGCAAACTTGATAGATGTCCCACCAAGGTCAATCCCAATAATCTTTTGACTCATCTTTTTCTCCTTATTCTCAATTGAAAATGCTTACAGTACTAGTATAACAAAATCTGCCAATCAGTGCAAAGGTTTGCATTGATTTCCCAAATTTTTTCTATTCTATGGTTTCCACAAACCAGAGGCGTCTACATAGTAGCGTCCGCCATCAACTCGCTCATTTTTTGCCATTTTACCATCTGATTTGAGGTAGTAGTTTCCTTGCCATGCATTACGAGCATAAGATCCATCTGATTTTAAATAGTACCAAGATTGGTAAGAAGAATCATAAACCCATTCACTCTGAGCCATTTTACCATTTGACTTGAGGTAGTATGCACCTTGCCAAGCATTATGCGAATAAGATCCATCTGATTTGAGGTAATACCAGGCTTTGTAGTAAGAATCATAAATCCATTCATTCTGAGCCATCTTACCATCTGATTTGAGATAGTAACTTCCTTGCCATGTATTGCGGGCATAGGAACCATCTGATTTGAGGTAATACCAAGCTTGGTAATAGTTATCGTATACCCACTCATTCTCAGCCATTCTTCCATCTGATTTGAGGTAGTATGCACCCTGCCAAGTATTTATTACTGGTTTCCCATTTGCAGAAAAATAGTACCAAGATCCATTTTGACGAACCCAACCACTTACAGCTTCTGCACTAGGAGCAGGTGCTGCACTATTTGGTGCTACATTGTTGTTAGATTGAGATGTACTCGTCTTTTTCTCTTTTAAAACTCCCTTAGGCGCATTCTTCGATTCACAAGCGATTCCATCATGATCCTTATCCAGAGTAGCAGAATAACCTGGTTCTCCCTTATGAATATCTGCATATCCATTCTCCCAAGCTTCCTTACAGCTCGAAAAATGGATACTTTCATCTGCCACAACAGGTTGTAAAAACAGAGTAAGGACAGGTAAAGAAACTAGGCCTAGTTTTAATAAATGACGTTTGTTCATGATTTTCTCCTAAAATTATAATATCAATATCAATCTCAATATTATTTTATCAAACTTGTTTCAGCAATTCAAGAAAACTTCTAGTTATTTCTGCAAACTCTTTTGGTTTGGCCCTATTCAGAACATGAGGTCCATCAGGAATAATCTGAAACTGAGAATTTGGAATCAGTTGTTGCAGACCTTTCATAGACTTTAGATTAGGCTTATCCTGACTACCACAGATTAACAAGCTTGGATAGGGACAATTCCGTGCAATCTCTCTTAAATCAAGTGTTTTTAATTCCTCGGAAACTCCAACCATAAGAGCCTTATCTGCCCCCTGCTTCTCATATATACTCTTAGGAAGCAATTTGAATATCAGCAACTGAATGTAAAAAGGAATGTTACCTGCTAATTTCAGTGGACATCCTGACAAAACCAAGCCCTGAAGATTTGGTATCTCAGAACTTGAAAGCTCCAATGCAAGTGTAGCCCCTAAAGACAAACCGACTAGGACAAAAGGTTCTGTTTCCATTGATAAGTGCAGATAAATGCGTTCCTTGGCTTCTTGGTAGGTCCCAACTCCTGCAGGGAATAAGTCCAGTGCTTCAGAGGGATAGTCTGCCAGCAAATCCTGAACTTCTTTCCAACTATCTGCTGACTGTCCCAAACCGTGTAAAAATATGAGTTTCATTTAGTGCTCCTTTACTGACAACTCATACAAGCCCCTAACTGCATTGCAGCCATAGATAGCTTCTGCTTGTGCCAAATCTTCTATGGTCAAGACCTTCTCTTCTACCTGCCCATTTTCAAGTAAATGCTGACGATAAATTCCTGGTAACAGGCCTAGCTGACTAGGAGGTGTATAGAGCTTGCCATCCATTTTTAAGACCAGATTCCCAATAGAGGTTTCAAGCAATTTTCCATCAACAGTGTGATAGCTGATTTCCTGATTTCCCATTGTCAAATGTGGTCGGTGTGTGGTTTTAAAGTAGGTAAAGGCCTGCTGTAAATCAGCTCCCTGTAGACAAAGTTTGGCTTTACAGAAGATAGAGCTAAGTGGTGTTAATACTTGTCGATTGATTTCTATCTTTCCAGACTTGCTGAGACTGATTCGCATCCGATAATCTTGATGGAGGTCACAAGCTTGACACTCTTCCTCTATCTTTTGTCTCAAGTCTTCTGCATCAAAAGGAAAGGTAAAGTAACGACTAGCCTTTTGCAGTCTTTACAGATGTTGAGTTTCAAAGAGTAATTTATTCTGGCTAATTTTACCTGTCGTAATTAGTTGAAAACGAGGCTGTTTTCGGTAAAGAACAGCTGCCTTTTGCTGGACTTCACGGTATTCTGACTCCCAAGTACTATCCCATGTAATGCCTCCACCGACTCCATAGATGGCTTGCCATCCATGCAGTTGAATGGTTCGAATGGCGACATTGAAAATTCGTCGTCCATTGGGAAGTAAGAGACCAACAGTCCCACAGTAGACTCCTCTAGCTTGTGGTTCTAAGTTCTTGATAATTTCCACGGTCGCTATCTTGGGAGCCCCAGTGATGGAGCCACATGGAAAGAGAGAACGGAAGATTTTTACTAGATTAACATCCGATCGTAACTGACTCTTGATGGTCGAAGTCATCTGCCAAACTGTTGAATACTGTTCCACCTGGCATAAACGTTCCACATGCTCACTACCTACCTCAGACAGACGGTTCATATCATTGCGCAAGAGGTCTACTATCATCATGTTTTCTGAGCGATTTTTGGGATCTTGTTCCAACCAAACTGCCTCTTTCAAGTCATCATAGTCATTCAAACCAAGTTTAGTTGTCCCCTTCATAGGACGAGTGGTCAACTCACGACCATTTTGCTCAAAAAAGAGTTCTGGACTCATGGAAATCACTGCCATGTCGTCGTGCTCTATGTAAGCATTGTATCCCGCTTCCTGCTCAACCACCATGCGATTGTAGATAGCAAAAGGATTGGCAGACAACTCCTGTTCGAGTTTAACAGTATAGTTGACCTGATAAGTATCGCCTTGTCTTAAATGATGATGTATCTGGTCAATAGCCTTTTCATAGTCCTCTGCAGAAGTGATTTCCTGCCAGTTTGACGGCAAATCTACGTCCTCATAAGTCAGAGGGATACTTGATTTTTCTACACTTTCATGAACGGTGAAATAGAGGAGATACTCTCCTAACAAGGGACCTGAGTGTACTACTAATTTTTTCTCAAAAGCAGGTGCAGCCTCATAGCTGACATAACCCACCACATAATAGCCCTGTTCTTGGTAGCTTTCCAATTGAGCTAATAAGTCCGTCACTTCTGCTAAATCTCTGGTTTTTAACTCTTTGATAGGCTTAGTAAAGGTGTATCGCTCACCCAAAGCCCTAAAATCAATCACTGTTTTTCTATGCATATCCTAAGTATACCATAAAAGCCAGACCCCAACAGGAGATCCGGCTTTTTTATGATTGATTGCTTTTAAGATATAACTCACTCTACATAATCTAACAAATAACCATAACCTTTTTCTTCCATTTGATCTTTAGGAATAAAGCGAATGGATAGACTATTGATACAATAGCGAAGCCCTCCCTTGTCCTGAGGTCCATCTGTAAAGACATGTCCTAGGTGAGAATCCCCTGTTCTACTTCTGACTTCTGTTCTGACCATATTATATGACTTGTCTTCCTTGTAGGTCGCAACATCTGGACTGATAGGTTGGGTAAAACTTGGCCAACCACAACCCGATTCAAATTTATCTTTCGAAGAAAAGAGAGGTTCGCCAGTCGCAACATCCACATAAAGACCTGCTTCAAATTTATCCCAGTAACGATTTGAAAAGGCACGTTCTGTTTGACCGTTTTGAGTCACAGCATACTCCTCAGGAGACAGGAGTTTTTTCAATTCATCGTCACTTGGTTTTGGATATTTACTCGCATCAATGACAGGATAGGCTGCTTGATTGACATTGATATGGCAATAGCCATTAGGATTTTTCTGGAGATAGTCTTGGTGGTAGTCCTCAGCCACGATAAAATTTCTTAAGGCTTCCTTTTCAACCGCTAGAGGTTGGTCGTATTTCTGAGCAACTTGATCAAAGACTTGATTGATAACTTCTAGGTCTTGCTCGTCCTTATAGTAGACACCAGTCCGATACTGGGTTCCCACATCATTACCCTGCTTATTCTTGCTGATTGGATTAATAATCCGGAAATAATGAAGCAAGATTTCTTTTAAAGAGATTTGATTGGCATCATAGGTCACATGAACAGTCTCAGCATGCCCGGTTTGGCCAATCAATTCATACTGGGTTGTTTCTCCTCGACCATTTGCATAGCCCGAAACAGCATCTGTCACACCTGCTACTCGTGAAAAATACTCTTCGACACCCCAGAAACAACCTCCCGCTAGATAAATATCATGTAGGTCAGCATCTTTTCTTGGCTCAGTATTCTTCTTAGCATGTTTCCCCTGACTAACTGCTGCCTTCTCAATTTGAGAGGTATCAGTGTAGCTAGCGTTTCTTTTTTCCCAAAGAAATAAAACTCCTAAAATAAGGAAAATAATGATTCCAATCGACAGGATTATTTTTAATTTATCATTCATAATAAACCTCTAATCTATACTCTTTAAGGTCTGTAAAATAGTTTCTTTGTCCATAAAACCTGGCTGAGTCTTAACTAGTTTGCCTTCTTTATCAATAAAGGCCTGAGTCGGATAAGAACGAACTCCGTAACTCGCTAAAAGTTGTCCCGAAGGGTCTAGAAGGACAGGTAGATTTTTATAGTCCAAACCTTGATACCATTTTTTGAAGGACTCTTCAACTTGCTCACCTTTTTGACCAGGAGAAACCACTGTCAAGACAACATAGTCATCGCCTGCTTCTTTTGCAAGTTCATCGGTATCAGGGAGGCTAGCTAGACAAATAGAGCACCAAGATGCCCAAAATTTGAGATAGACCTTTTTACCTTTGTAATCCGATAGGCGATAAGTTTTACCATCAACTCCCGTGAGTTCAAAGTCTGGAACTTCTTCTCCTTTTTTTGCAGTTTGAGAGCTGACTTGCGCTTGTTTGTCTCCATTTTGTTTATCAGCCTCGCTCGTCGTCTGATTTTTACAAGCCGATAGACAAACCAGACTAGCGCAAACCAATACAGATACTTGCCATATTTTCATTTTCATCACCTTTCTTATTATATATATGAATATAGATAATAATTTTATAGCTCTATTACTGTCTCTTATACACATCTCCGAG